>Ga0209536_100001432_pt1 | contig 39780 bp, 34 predicted proteins | sample DeeMarSeWOR28_12_FD_187461 | JGI IMG/M metagenome (GOLD analysis project Ga0209536, IMG submission 187461) | Marine sediment microbial communities from White Oak River estuary, North Carolina - WOR-2-8_12 (SPAdes) (version 2) | ecosystem: Environmental > Aquatic > Marine > Intertidal zone >... | reverse complement strand
CATTATCGGGATCTCTCGTGACAGTGCCGGGAATCCTGCTCTTCGCATGTCGCTACAGACCCGGGAGCAGCACATCCGGCGTGACAAGGCCACAAGCAATATCTGCACAGCGCAGGTGTTGCTTGCAGTGATTGCTGGGATGTATGCGGTGTATCATGGACCTGATGGGCTGCTCCGCATCGCGGGGCGCGTACATGCGTTGGCCGTCACACTGGCAGAAGCGCTGCGTCGCTTGGGACATCGAGTCGTCCACGACGAGTTCTTCGACACTGTAACAGTCGAACCGTCAGGCAAAACCGTTTCTGCCATCCACGATGCTGCACGTGCTCGCCACATCAATCTGCGGGAGGTATCTGATTCCCGCATTGGGGTCACGCTCGACGAGACCACGACGCTGGCCGATATCGCTGATATCATTGCGGCCTTCTCTCCCAATGGCTGTATCCCGTTCGATGTCGAGCAACTCGCAGGAGATACCAAGGACGTCCACGCTATACCGCAATCTCTGCGGAGGACCTCGGAGTTTCTCTCGTACCCGGTCTTTCACCGGTACCGCTCGGAGATGGAGATGATGCGCTACATCAAGAGACTCGAGGCGCGCGACCTGTCTCTGACATCGGCCATGATCCCGCTCGGATCGTGCACGATGAAGCTCAATGCGACCGCTGAGATGATCCCGATTACCTGGCGGAAGTTCAGTGCTTTACATCCGTTCGCACCGCGCGAGCAGGCGGACGGCTATCGAATTTTACTGCAGGATCTGCAGCATCAACTTGCTGAGATCACGGGTCTGCCGCATGTATCGCTACAACCCAACGCAGGAGCGCAAGGTGAGTTTGCCGGACTGCTCGTCATTCGAGCCTACCATCGCTCCAGAGGTGATACCGGGCGTTCCGTGTGCTTGATTCCAAAGTCGGCCCATGGCACCAACCCTGCCAGTGCCGTAATGGCTGGTATGACGGTCGTCGTGGTTGACACGGATGAACACGGCAACATCGACATCGGGGACTTGCGCACCAAGGCCGTGAACCACCGTGATGAGCTGGCTGCCCTAATGATCACGTATCCATCCACGCACGGAGTGTTCGAGGCAGCTGTCCGGGAGATCAACGAGATCATCCACCAGCACGGCGGCCAGGTTTACCTGGACGGCGCCAACTTGAATGCACAAGTGGGACTCTGCCGTCCGGGAGACTACGGTGCGGACGTGTGCCACATCAATCTCCACAAGACGTTTGCCATTCCGCACGGCGGTGGTGGACCAGGGATGGGACCGATCTGTGCTGCCGAGCACCTGGCGCCGTTCCTGCCCGATCACCCTGTCATACCGCTTGGCTTCGAAGATTCCTGTGGGTCAGTCTCGGCTGCACCTTGGGGTAGTGCTTCGATTTTGCCGATCTCCTGGACCTACCTGGCGCTGACCGGTCCGGCAGGACAGCGAGAGGCCACTCAAGTCGCGATCCTGAACGCCAACTACATCGTGAAGCGACTGGAGGGTGTGTATCCGCTGCTCTATGCTGGGCACAACGGACTTATCGGTCACGAGTGTATCCTGGACGTGCGGCAGTTCAAGGCCACTTGCGGGGTGGACGTCGAGGACATAGCAAAGCGGCTGATGGACTATGGCTTCCACGCGCCGACGGTATCTTTTCCTGTTGCCGGCACGCTGATGGTCGAGCCGACCGAGAGCGAGTCGAAGGAGGAGCTGGATCGGTTCTGCGACGCGATGCTAGCGATCCGCGAAGAGATCCGTGCTATTGAAGAGGGTAAAGCAGATCCGGCCAACAACGTCCTCAAGAATGCTCCTCACACCATGCAGGTAGTGGCGTCCGACGAATGGGACCGCCCCTATTCTAGAGAGGTAGCGGCATTCCCGACTCAACAGACCCGCGATCACAAAAGTTGGCCCACCGTGGGACGTGTGGACGCGGCATTCGGTGACCGACACCTGATCTGCTGCTTGCCCATGGAGGCCTACAGCGACGCCGATCCTGCTGGGGCATAGGTGCTGGACTGGTCCCTGATCGTAGAACCGGCGGGGCGCCCAGGAAGCGAAAACATGAGCGTCGATCACTCCCTCCTGCGCCGGGCAAAGGGAGGAGTCGCTTTCCTACGCCTGTATAGGTGGGCGCCGCCCTGCCTCTCTTTTGGGCGGAATGAGCCAGCCGCGGCGCGTTACGACAGAGAGGAAATCGAAAGGCTGGGTTTGGCCACGGTCCGCCGACCTACTGGCGGGCGGGCTGTTTGGCACGATGCTGAGGTCACCTACGCTGTAGCTGCACCCAATGCCACGTTTGGATCGCTGCAGGAAACGTACAATATTGTCCACTCCACTCTGGCCTCCGCGCTCCGCAGAGTGGGAATCCCAGCCCGGTTGGCTGGCCGACCGAGCAGCCGGACCACCACCTCATTGACCGGTGGTGCCTGCTTCACTGCACCAGCGGGAGGTGAGGTCGTGGTTGCAGGCAGGAAGCTCGTAGGCAGTGCACAGGTAAGGGAGGGAGAGTCCTTCTTACAGCACGGGTCGATTCTACTCGAAGACGGACAAGATATTGTCGCACGCGTGATCAGGGGCGAACATATGACGCCGGCGGCAACATCGCTATCTGCAGAGCTGGGTCGACCAGTCGGTTTTACGGAGATCGCAGCGGCAATACGGGCCGAGGTTGTGCGGTCCTGGTCCGGCAGGTGGAATGATGCTGATGCGCCAGTGTTCGAATCGGATGTGGGACGGTATGCGGATCCGGCATGGACCTGGCGGCGGTGATCCCAATCCTTGGGGAAGTGAAACCATGAAACGAACGCGTCTCAGACTCACCTATGGACTGATGGTAGCACTCCTCGGGCTCGTGGGCTGCGAGCCAGAGCTGAGTTGCGAAGGGAACTGGTGCGGGACTGCAATCATGGCTTCCAGCGCTGAGCCGGAAGGGTTGCTGCCGCCGCTTGCTGCCTACGATGTTGACTTGACACTAGGCGATCTGCTCTTCTGGAAACTCGCTGACGTCGGCCCGGAGTCGAACACATTCGGCGACGATGGTTTCGTGCCCAAGTTAGCGGAAAGCTGGGAGTTCGAAGACCCGACGACCATCAGGTTTCAGATCAATCCCGGGGCCCGCTGGCACGACGGCACTTCAGTCACTTCCCGTGATGTGACATTCACGTACGAGGTGTACGCAGATCCCACAGTGGGATACTACGGCAGGAGCCGCCTCTCGTCCATCGCCTCTGTCACCGCACGAGATTCCCTCACGGCCGTATTCGTGTTCAAGCGCCATTACCCAGAGCAGTTCTTCGACGCGGTCTATCACATGAGGATCCTCCCGCACCATTTGCTTGGGGATGTGCCACACGACGAACTCATATCCCATCCGTTCGCGAGGAGCCCTGTGGGAAATGGTCCGTTCCGGTTCGTTCGGTGGAGTGCCGGTGAAATGATCGAGCTGGCAGGGGACTCGAGCTTCTTCGCCGGGAGGCCGGGATTTCGCAGGATCGTTTGGCGCTTCGTTCCTGACCAGATTGCGATCGTCTCACAGCTGATCGCGGGCGAGGCAGACTATCTGAGCTACATTCCTGGGATCGAAAACATCACCCGAGTCGCCCAGCAACAGGATCTGAGGATCGAACCATATGACGTGGGCGTGTACAATTTCATGGGATTCAACATGCGCGATCCCACTGACACCTCACGACCTCACCCTCTGTTCGCAAACCGTGATTTGAGGCGCGCCATTTCCATGGGAGTCGACCGGGAGGCGCTGATCCAAGCTGTCTTGGGAGACTACGGGCGGCCGTTAGTCGGGCCGGTGACGCAGTCGCTCTGGGTATGGACAGACGACGTCGAGCAGATCTCGTTTGACAGCGCTGGCGCACGACAGCTACTCTCTGAACTCGGCTGGCGTGACCCGGATGGGGACGGCGTGCTTGATCGCGGCGACCGTCGCCTTTCCTTCGAGGTTATCGTGCCTGCGTCAAGTGCCCTGCGCATACGCACGGCCGTGATCCTCCAAGATCAGCTCAAGCAACTGGGCGTTGAGATGACCATCAACGAACTCGAGCCGACTGTCTGGAACACGCACGCAATGGGTGGGGATTTCGACGCGTATCTCCAATCGCTAGCACACGATGCGAGCCCTGGGTCGGTCGCGGAGGCGTGGACATCAGCAGGGATCGGAGGCTTCAATGCGGTCGCTTACTCGAATCCCCAGTTCGACCAGCTAGTCGACGAAGCCACGACCACGTTTGACCGCGACACTGCCCGAGCCAAATGGAAGCAAGCTCTGAACGTGATCAGCGGGGACGTGCCCGCCGTCTGGCTATTCGCACCCGTCGGTGTGGCGGGTGTTCACGACCGAATCGAGAACGTGGTGATGCCCTGGGACGAGTACTGGAAGACGATCTGGACTTGGAGGGTGGCGCCGGACAAAGTGATAACCCGGGACCTCATCGCGCCGAACTAAGGTGACGCGATTCCTGGTGGTGCGGCTGCTCCAAGGAGTCGCGATAGTATTGCTAGTCGTTACACTGACATTCGTCCTGGTACGCCTTGCGCCGGGTGACCCTTTCCAGCGCATGATCGAGGGATCACCCGCATCTCCGCAACTCATTGCACAAGCCAGGGAACGAGCCGGGCTCGACCTGCCCATTCACCAACAGTACGTGCGCTACGTGGCTCACGTCGCCCGCGGTGACCTGGGGGATTCATTCTCAGAGCGACGGCCCGTGTGGGACGCAATACGTGAGCGAATCCCAGCCACCTTTGTGTTGGCCTTCACCGCACTATTGATTGACTTCATCCTCGGGATCTCGATCGGGGCCGCGCAAGGAGCACGTCCTGGCTCGCGGATCGACGACGCCCTCACCACGGCCACACTCACCCTCTATTCAATTCCTGTCTTTTGGCTGGGTGTGGTACTGATGCTTCTGTTCTCTTTGATCCTGGGCTGGTTCCCAATCGAGGGTTCGAAAAGCTCAGTCGGCTACGATCAGCTTCCCATTCTGGGGCGGTTCCTCGACCGATTGCATCATCTGATTCTTCCGGCGTTGACACTAGGTATCGTGGGAGCAGCCGGCACAGCTAGATATCAGAGAGCTGCCATGCTGGATGCTATTCGTCAGAACTTCGTGCGCAGCGCCAGGGCCAAGGGATTGACTGAGAGCGTCGTAATATTCCGTCATGCCCTGAGGAACTCACTGCTGCCGACAATCACGCTTTTCGGCCTGTCTTTTCCCATCTTGCTGTCCGGCTCTGTGCTCGTCGAGACCGTTTTCGGCTGGCCCGGATTGGGACGCTTTGTCGTCGAGGCTATTGAGAGCCGGGATTACCCAGTTGTGACCGGCGGCGCCATTGTGACAGCGACAATGGTTGTGCTAGGAAACTTGCTGGCTGACGTCCTGTACTGGATGGCCGATCCCCGCACCCGCCCCGAGACGTGGTCGGAGGGCTGATGCTACCTAGCTTGCTCAGAAGCCGTCGCACTCGCTTGGGACTTGCGCTAGTCGGTATCCTGGGGGCCGCGGCGATCCTCGCCCCCATCGTCTCGCCATACGGCCCAGCAGAGCAGATCGACCTAGTGAACAGGCAGTTGCTGTCACCGCGACTCGAGCATCCCTTCGGCACGGATTTCTATAGCCGCGACCTCCTGACGCGGGTGCTGTACGGCGCCCGGGTGTCCTTGACCATCGCGCTGTTGTCCATACTGCTGTCGGTTACTATTGGGGCAACCGTTGGCCTGGTTGCCGGCCTTTCTGGCAAGTGGGTTGATGCGGTGCTGATGCGGCTAGTCGATGCCGCTCTGGCAATCCCGCGGGTATTCTTGATCTTGGTCGTGCTCGCCCTCTGGGAGCGAGTCGGGGTTGCTGGCCTCATAATCGTGCTCGGCCTTACGAGTTGGTTCGGTACCAGCAGGCTCGTTCGCGCGGAAGTCTTGAGCTTGCGTCAGAGAGATTTTGTCACTGCCGCAAGATCCCTTGGAGTTGGCACGGCTCGGATGCTGCTGCGACACCTCATGCCCAACGCTATCACACCAGTCATCGTCGCGGCGACTCTGGGCATGGGGCAGATCATCCTGATCGAGGTTGGGTTGTCATACCTTGGCGTTGGAGTGCAGGAGCCGACGGCTTCCTTAGGGCGAATGATTCGAGACGGATACGAGCAGATGGCCAACGCACCGTGGATATCCATCTTCCCTGGAGTTGTCATAGTGCTCACTGTGATAGGATTCAGCCTGGTCGGAGATGGTGTCCGCGAATCCGTCGATCCAAGAGCGACATGAATCCCATCCTCACTGTCCGGCACCTAACGACGACTTTCGCAACCGAGCAAGGCATTGCCCGCGCCGTCGATGATGTCTCTTTCCAATTGTACCAAGGTGAGACCCTCGGCATAGTAGGTGAGTCTGGATCCGGGAAGACGGTTACGGCGCTGTCGCTACTGCGACTAATCGACCGTCCCGGCCGGATATCTGTGGAGAGTGTGGTTGAATACCAAGGCAATGACCTAATGCGACTTTCACCCCGTGCTCTCCGCGAGATTCGCGGTGCTGAAATCGCAATGGTATTCCAAGAACCCACAACCAGCCTGAATCCCGTGCTCACCGTGGGTACCCAGATCACCGAAACACTACGCGCACACCAGATCGCGTCGGGCCGGACGGCCCGCGACCGTGCAGTGGATCTCCTTAACCTCGTAGGCCTGCCTGATCCGCAGAAGCGAATCGGTGACTACCCGCATCAATTGAGCGGTGGGATGCAACAGAGAGTACTGATCGCAATCGCACTATCCTGCAGTCCGAGGGTTCTCATTGCAGATGAACCCACGACCGCGCTGGACGTAACCATTCAGGCACAGATCCTCGAGCTATTGCTGGACCTGAAGCAACGGCTGGGGATGTCCATGATCTTGATCACCCACGACCTCGGCATAGTGGCTGGCGTCACCGATCGGGTGGCTGTCATGTATGGCGGCCAGCTCGTCGAACAATCACCCATGAGAGCCTTGTTTCGCGAACCAGCCCATCCGTACACAGGTGCCCTGATGCGCTCAGTCCCGCGACTCGACCGGCTCGTCGAACGACTCAATACTATCCCGGGTGCTGTACCACCGGCGCACGCGTGGCCCACGGGCTGCCGCTTTCACCCTCGCTGCCCTCACGCGTGGGACCAATGTCAGTCCGAGATGCCGACTCTGACGCCCACGGGACCGGAGCACAGCGTGCGCTGTTGGCTGACCGACGAACCCGAACGGAGACGTACGTGACGGACCAAGTTGGACCACTCCTTGTTGTCAAGGACCTGACGAAGGAGTACCGATCCACGGGAGCGTTGTTCGCGAAGCCTACCTGCGTGCGCGCCGTTGACGGGGTCAGCTTCACCGTGCAGCGGGGCGAGTGCCTGGGGTTGGTAGGTGAGAGTGGCAGTGGCAAGACGACGCTCGGTCGCTGCATTCTCAGGTTGACTGAACCGACATCGGGCAAAGTCGTGTTTGATGATGTGGATCTACTTGCCTTGAAGGCGAAGCCGCTTCGCGCACTCCGGCGGCGCATGCAGCTTGTCTTTCAGGATCCATTCGGTTCCCTCAACCCCAGGATGACGGTGGGCACCGCTGTGCGGGAACCCCTTGAGGTACATCGCATTGCCCGCGGTAGCGACGCTCGCCGAAAGGTGGCGAACCTATTCGGTGAAGTCGGTCTCGATCCCACATACGTAGACCGCTATCCACACGAACTCTCCGGCGGACAGCGGCAACGAGTGGGCATCGCACGTGCCCTGTCAGTAGAACCGGAGTTCGTCGTCTTGGACGAGCCCGTGTCGGCGCTCGACGTATCAGTGCAGGCTCAAGTGTTGAACCTATTGGCCGATTTGCGTGAGCGACACGGACTCACGTACTTGTTCATTGCTCACGACCTCGCCGTCGTTCGCCATATCGCCGATCGCGTAGTAGTCATGTATCTGGGAAGGCTCATGGAGCTTGCTGCTGCAGCCAACACCTACCAGGAACCCATGCATCCCTACACCACATCCTTGTTGTCAGCCGTTCCTGTGCCCGATCCCGACCGTCAACGAGAACGCATCATCCTCGGAGGGGACGTACCCAATCCAAGGACGCCGCCACCGGGATGCCCGTTTCATCCCCGCTGCCCTCATCCCAAGAAGAATGAGCGATGCCACTCCGAGGTACCCGAGCTTCACGAGGTCCAACCAGATCACTGGGTCGCATGTCATCACGCAGATAGTGTCTTCACGTTGCAAACGGGGCGGTGACTGTTGCTTCCTCGCCTAGCTGCACAAAGAGATTTGCAGTATCTATGAGCCTTGATTTGCAGGACTCGCAAACAAGCGAAAGGACAACCTCTATACTGCTCGGAGGAGTCGCATGAACCGCTTCACCTTTATCGTCCTCGTGTATCCGGCGATACTCATTGGGGTCAGCATATGGCGTTCTCGAGCAGTAAAGAGCCACGAGGACTTCGCCGTTGCGGGACGGTCAGTCCCGGTGGCTCTGCTAGTTGGCACACTCGTCTGCACTTGGATCGGTTCCGGCTCCCTCTTCGGTGGGGCCGGTTTGGCATACAGATCCGGAATCGCCGAACTGTGGTTCTCCTTCGGCGGATGGGTTGGCCTGATAGCGGCGTACTTCCTCGCAGGTAGGGTGCGTGCGATCGCACAGTACACGGTACCGGACCTCCTGGAACAACGCTACAATGCCGCCGCCCGAATACTGGGTACCATCGCCATCATACTCGCCTACGTTACTATCGCCGCTTATCAATTCCGCGGTGGTGGCTGGATCCTGACCATCGTTACCGACGGAGCAATATCACCCCAGCTGGGAGTGTTTGTCACTGCTGCTGCGATCGTGAGTTTCACCGCGCTCGCGGGCATGGTATCGATTGTGACTGTCGACGTCTTCAACGGGATCGTAATTACGCTGGCGGTCCTGCTGTCGCTTCCTTACATGGTCTTCGAGCTGGGTGGCTTGAGCAACGTGCTGGCCAATCTACCTTCTAGCCACACCACACCGCTGGGCGGCCACAACGTGCTCTGGGTGATTGGAGTGGCGGCCCCGACGTTCCTCTTGATCCTCGGCGAGAGTGGCATGTACCAGAAGTTCTTCTCCGCCAAGAGCGCGCGAGCGGCAAGACAGGCCGTGCTGGGAATGGTGCTCGGAATCGTCGTCATCGAGACCGCTCTGGCACTGCTCGCCATCGTGGGCCGCAGCGCTTATCCAGATCTCATGGAGCAGACTTCTATTGTAGGTCGTGCCGCTTCGGAGACGGTGATCCTCTACATTGCAAGGCATGGACTGCCGTTCCTGGGGGGTGCAATCCTACTCGCGGCTGCCATCGCCATCGTCCTGTCGACTGGGAACACTTTCTTGCTAGTACCATCGACCAATATCAGTCGCGACATCTACCAGCGTTTCATCAATCCGAACGCAACGGAAAGACAGAAGGTAAACCTGCAACGTGTCTTCATCGTGGTGTTCGGCGCAGTCGGATTGATACTGCTGACTCAGTTCCAAACAGTGCTCGGCATGGCGTTGTACGCTTATTCACTCGTCGGCGCCAGCCTCACACCAGCATTGCTGGCCTGCTTCCTGTGGAAGCGGGTAACTGCACAGGGGGGGGTGGCATGCATAGCCGGTGGTCTCGGAAGCATCGTGGGGATACGCTTGCTGAATAGGCTGGGCGTGAGTTTCACGATGACACTGAGCGGGACCGAGTTCGACTTCGCCAGCAGCGATTACATTGTGATCCCGGGCGTGATCGTGTCGATCGGATTGCTCGTTCTAGTGAGTCTGCTGACCAAACCATCACCGCCGGAGAAGTGGCAGCCGTTCTTCGTGAAGGAAGGCACCTAGCCGAACAAGTCGCTCTGTTCGCCCGACTCCATGCTCTCAGATCGGATGAAGGTCTGCAGGCGCGCGCGCCAGTCCGACACTTCAAAACGCGCCTCCGCTGAGAGCACACGCGCCAGAACGTCGGGGATATCGTCGAGCGCGTCGAGTAGGTCGGTGATGATCTCGCGCGCTTCCTGCACGCGAAACCGTTCGTCGCTGGCTACCGCCATATCGTGTAGGATTGCTCGCTCGCTGCGCGAAGCCACGATAGGATCATCCAGCGTAGCAGTATAGACCTCAGTGCGGCGTCCAGGGCCGCGGTTTTCCTCTATCGGCGTCAACCCAACAATCGAATCCGAGCGCCAGTACTTGCCGTATCCGAGCGACACCATCCGGTCAGGCCTTATCTCCATGCTGATCTCCCCTATCTACCCATCTTCTTCTTGAGAGCGTTGAGCCTTGCTTCGGCTTCCGCCTCGCGCGCGGCACGGTCGAGCTGCGAGCGCAGCAGTTCGTCCTGCACATCCGTCACGGGACGGACACCTCCGGCAGCCTCTATCTCACGCCAGGCCGAGTCAACCTGACTGGACCCAGCAGCCTTCTTGAGTTGCGCTTTCATCGCCTCTAATTCCCGCTCGGCCAGCGCCAACTCGGCGCGCTGCGCCTCCAACTTCCCCTGGAGCACCACCACCCTCTCGCGGTGTTTCGTGGCAAACATCTCAGCCACCTCCACCGTCTCTTGATCACCGATCCCCGCCGCCATGCTACCTCGTCGCTCCGCATCCGCTAGACTACGGCGCTCAACGATCAGTTGCTTTTCAGTCTTGTCGACTCCCTGGCGCATCGCTTCCAGGCCGGCTCGGGCCTCAATTACCGCATCCCGCATCCCAGATACCAGTTCCCGACCGTCGGTGGGCCTGCTAGCGGCATCGAGTGCCGAATTGATAGCCTCCCGGAGGCGTTCGAACATCAGCTCTTCTTGGAGGTCTTAGCGAAGAAGGCCCCAAGCAGCTGCGTTATCTTCCGCGATTTACACTTAGGACAAGCAGGGCGCTTGCTTCCGTGCTGTGAGATCGACTCCACCACAACAAAGTGCTTGTTACAGTTGTTGCACTTGTACTCATAAGTCGGCATGACGGGACCTCTCGTGCAATGCATGTAGTGAATCGGACACAAAAACGATACGCCGCCCCCAGGAGCCGGTCAAGCGAGCGGAGCCAGAGCATGGCGGTTGGATGAGGTCCGTGATCGACCGGGCCTGATGATGTCCGCCGAGGAGCAGGCTCGGCTCCCCTGAGGGTGGTAGAGCAGGCTCCCGCAACGTAGGTTTACCAGTATGAATCGCGCCCTACTGCTCCTGCCGCTCACCCTGCTTGGCTGCGAAGCAGGTAACCCTGAAAACAACCCCGTGTGCGGTATCTCGGCAATGGCAGGTGCTGCTATGGTACTGGAGCAATTCGGAATGCCGGGCAAGGTACTGCGCGAGGTACCATCGGGGGTCGAGGGTGCAGTGCCGGCCCGAGTTGTCGGGTACGGAACCGCTCGAGCGTTGGCCGGGGTCGGTCCTGGCGGCTTGATCCTGGGATATGAGGGCGAAGGGTTCCCACGAGTCCCTGGATTCGGTCTGCTATTGCTCGAGGACTCACTCGAGACGTTCCAAGGTGTGCTCATCTACGAGACTGAGGCTCCGCTCGGCCTGCCACTGCTCGGTTCCATATCCGGTACCTCAAACACCCTGCCACTGTACGGTCTACGCGTGCCTTGGAGTTCAGTGAGTAGCGAGAGGTGCCCGCTGTTCGGACCTATCGACACACTGGCCAACTAGGCCCGTTCCGGACCCGTCTCTTCGCCTTGCCTCGAGATCTCCGGTAGCTGCAGCAGCTCAGACTTGATGCGGCTCGACCCTAGAGCCGCACACCCGGTGCGCATGTGAACACCCCCGACGAGACGGCCTCCCTCGTCAAGGCACCCGCTGTCGAACTCGGGGTCGCACCGGTAGTTGAATGCTGCGCAGGTTCCACGTTCACCTTCTATATTGCGGTACCCTGACCTGCATTTCGGGGTATGATATCGGAGGCGGACACCGGAAGGGACGGATAGACAAGGACTTATGATCTACGTTTGCATCGCCGCCAAAAATGACGCAGCCACTGTGGGACTCCTCCTGTGGAAGGTCCGGCAGGTGTTCGAGGAGTTCCGACGCGAATACCACTTGCTGGTGGCCGATGACGCTTCCTCAGATGAATCCAGCGAGGTCCTTGAAGCCTATCAGAGGACGTTGCCGGCGACTATGACACGGCATGAGCAACCGCGCGGTTACGCGGCCTGCGTGGAGGAGTTGTTGCGACAGGCTCTGGAGCGGACTGACAGACCGAGGCGTGACTGTGTGGTTACCCTTCCAGCGGACTTCTCGATATCTCCGGTCGTGCTGCCGGTTCTCATCAAGCGTATCGAGTCTGGAGCCGACGTAGTCGTGGGCGAGCCGGCAGACGCCCCGGCCTCCACCGGCATGCGCCTGGTACGGCGTACAGCGCCCTGGTTGCTCAAACCCGGATTGCAGCTCGGAGGGTTCCGCGACGTATTGTCGGGTGTCTATGCATTTCGCCTCATTACGCTGAAGAGTTGCCTGCGGAGCCGTTCCAGACCACTGTTGCGAACTGAGGGTCGCTGCGCCAATGCTGAGTTGGTGGCGCGGACAGCCGTGTCGGCACGTCAGATTGCTGTAGTGTCAATTACGGCCGGTACACCTGATGGCATGCGGCCGCGCAAGGAGCGGTCTATCCCATTGGCCGCAAGTCTACTGCGGGCCGGCCGCACGCTCCAGATCCCCGCTGCCCAAACCCCGGTTAACCGAGCTTGATGATGCGAATTGACGTAGTAGTACTGGTTGCGGCCTTGAGTGGTGCGCCATTGCACTCCCAGACGGATTCAGCCCAGGCAGCGAGCAGTGCAGCTGGATTCAAGATCGGTGAGACGTTGGTGTACGAGGCCAAATTCGGGTTCCTGACCTTGGGCAGCGGTATGATGCACGTGGCGGGGATAGACACTGTGCGTGGAATACCCGCTCTGCATGTCATCTTCGTGCTCAAAGGTGGCGGATTCATGTATCCGATGCACGACCGCATGGACTCGTGGATAGGCATCGACGATTTCGCCTCGAGGCGCTTCGTTCAGGATTTCCACGAAGGGAGCAGTCATCGCTACACGGCATGGGATATCTACCCGGACTCGGGATACTACCGAGAGGAGGGTGCTGATTCGACCATCGCGACTTCGCCAAATCCGCTCGACGACTACGCGTTCTTCTATTTCGCGAGGACGCTGGACTACGAGGTAGGTCAAACCTACGAGTTCGACCGCTACTTCCGACCCGATAGGAATCCCGTGGTACTTGAAGTGCTGGAGAAGGACACCCTGGATCTACCGGCAGGCCGGTTCCCTAGCATTGTCATTCACCCGGTTATTCAGGGCCGGGGTATCCTGGCGGAAGGCAAGGAAGCCCGGATGTGGATCAGCGACGACGAGAGTCGCCTCATGATTCAGCTCAAGGTCAAGTTCTCGTTTGCCACGATTACCTTGCGACTCAAGAGCATCGTGGACTCGCCACCCGAGGACATGTTATTGCGCCCCATCGAAGCAAAGGACTCGCAAGAGAAAGGGTCCCCCTAAAGGGGACCCGGCCGCGGAAACCCGCTCACGTCACAGGTCAGTCACTGGGGTCGCGTTTCCCCCTAATGGCTTCTTTCAAGCGATCTGCAGTGTCGGGACTGAGAATCCTCAGCGCGAAGTAGATGAGCAACCCGATGGCGGTAAGCCAAAGCAGCGACATCACGAGAGAAAAAGCAGCACCCAGCAGCCAAAAAACCAGCTTCAATGCCAATATGCCAACTACGGCCAGGACCGAGTACCCAACCAACGTGCGAACCATCGTTCTCTCCAGCTATACTTTCTGACAGTATCTACGAGGGTATGTTTCAGCAGGTTTCATGAAGAGGTCGGTGCAGCATGCCCCATCCTGACGTGATTGTAGTTGGTGGAGGTGTGGTCGGTGCAGCCTGTGCCCGCGCCTTGGCTGGTGCTGGACACTCCGTCACGGTTCTGGAGGCAGGTCCCAAGCGTGGTGCCGCGTCTTTGGCCGCCGCCGGCATGTTGGCTCCACTTGCTGAGGCCGCCGCCGGGGACCCGATGTTAGGCCTATCTGTCAGAGCCCGCGATTTCTATCTGGAGATCGTGCCTGAACTCCAGGAGGAGACCGGCATCGACATAGGGCTGTGGACCAGCGGCATCTTTCAGGTCGCTTTCACGGAAGAAGAGGCCGCCTACATCCGCAGTGAGGTCGCCTGGCAACGTCAGAGCGGATTCACCTCTGAGTGGCTGTCAGCGGAGGAGGTGAGGGCACGGGTGCCAGGAGCAGCTCCAGAGCTGCTGGGAGCAGCGTTCGCGGCAGAAGACGGGGCTCTGAGACCGCTGGAGTTACTCGACGCTTTGACCAAGAGCGCTACAATCAGGGGTGCAGCGCTCGTTCGTGGTGAGGAGGCTCTGGAGCTACTGGTAGAGGAGGGCCGAGTCACAGGCCTGAGGACCTCACTGGAGGAGAGGTCGACCGGTGCTGTCGTGGTAGCAGCCGGGGCGTGGTCCGGTCAGCTCCTGGGCCTTCCCCGCCCACTCACGGTAGAACCCATCCGCGGTCAGCTTGCTGCGCTCGACCTACCTCCCATGGAACCTCGCACCGTCATCTACGGTGGAGGGGGCTACCTGCTGCAACGCAGGGACGAGGTGATAGTAGGCTCGACCATGGAGTACGTCGGCTTTGATGACTCGGTAACCGAACACGGGATACGAAAGATCCAGCAGTGTGCTTCCCGCATCTGCCCGGCTTTCGAGGCGGCACACATCAAACGGAGCTGGTCCGGTTTGCGGCCTCAAACCCCCGACGGACGACCGCTCATTGGACGGGATCCGTACGTTTCAGGGTTGTGCTACGCCACCGGGCACGGCAGAAACGGAATATTGCTGGCGGGATTGACCGGCGAGCTAGTGGCTCAGCTCCATTCAGACAAACCACCCGAGCAGGATCTCAGCTGCGTTGAGCCGGGAAGGTTCTGGAGCTGGTAGGCAAAGACCAACCTCAGTTCAACCATCTGGTTGAAACAGTTCCCTCCACCGCTGGTTTAGCGTTCCGGCCGTGACTATGTTTCGACCCCTATGGATCTGGTACAGCTGAATTCGAAGACAGCTCCGTCTCCGCCCCAGTTCGAGCGCAAGCCGGCTTGGCTGAAGGTCAAAGCCCCCGGAGGAGCCGAGTACGCCGAAGTCAAACGACTCATGCGGGAATTGCGGCTCCACACTGTTTGTGAAGAGGCACACTGTCCCAACGTTGGCGAATGTTGGAACCATCGGGCGGCCACTTTCATGATCCTGGGGGACGTCTGCACTCGCAATTGCGCTTATTGTGCAGTTGCCCACGGTACTCCACCCACCTATGACCGTGAGGAGCCTGTCAGACTCGCCGAGGCGGTAGCTCAAATGGATCTCGAGCACGTCGTGATAACGAGTGTGGACCGCGACGACCTTCCTAACGGCGGTGCCGAGATCTTCGCAGGGTGTGTAGCCGAGATCCGCACACGGCTGCCTGCAGCATCGGTAGAGGTACTGATCCCTGATTTCCAGGGATCGGATGTTGCTTTGGCAATGGTGTTGGAAACTGCACCTGACATACTCAACCACAATCTCGAGACAGTCGAGCGACTCTACTCCATCGCCCGCCCTGGTGGTCGCTACCATCGGACCCTTCGGTTGCTGCGACGGGCCAAAGAGATGCGGCCGGAGCAGGTCACCAAGTCGGGCCTAATGTGTGGAATTGGCGAAGAGTGGGAAGAACTGCTGGGCACCATGCGGGCACTGCGCAGTGTCAATGTGGACATTCTCACACTGGGCCAGTATCTCCGTCCATCCGGCAGTCATCTCGCTGTGGCGCGCTATTACACACCGGGCGAGTTCTCGCTACTGAGGAACGAGGGACTGGCGATGGGTTTCCGACACGTCGAATCGGGGCCCCTCGTGAGATCCTCCTATCACGCTTGGGACCAAGCTAAACGGGCAGCTGCGGCGATCTGAACCCCCCAGGAGAGAATAGATGGTGCAACCAGCTATGGTTTCCGGGCTCAATCCCGATCAGGCGGTATTCTACCGGCGTCTGTTGCGACAACTATGCCTCATCCGCCGGTTCGAGGAACGTGCCGGTGAATCGTACGCGCTCGGAAAGATCGGTGGCTTCTGTCATCTCTATATCGGGCAAGAAGCTGTGGCCGTCGGTGCAATTGCGGCGTTGCGCGATGACGACTATGTCATGGGCAGCTACCGCGACCATGGACACGCACTCGCCCGCGGTATGTCGCCGCGTGAAGTGATGGCCGAGTTGTACGGCAAGGTGACAGGCTGCTCTCGGGGGAAAGGCGGCTCCATGCACCTCTTCAGCGTCGAGCACCAGTACCTTGGCGGGCACGCAATCGTTGGGGGACACATTCCACTAGTAGCGGGAGCCGCGTTTGCCATCAAGTATTTGGAGCAGGACAAGGTGGCAGTCGGCTTCTTCGGTGAGGCAGCCGTCAACAACGGTGCGTTCCATGAGGCACTGAACATGGCCGCGGTCTGGAAGCTGCCGGCGATTTTCATTGCCGAAAACAACCGCTACGGGATGGGAACGGCGACGGAACGCGCGTCCGCCGTCTACGATGTCGCCACTCGCGCCTGCTCATACGACATGGATCAAGAGATGGTCGATGGCATGGACGTACTTGCCATGCACGAGGCGACCGAAAGGGCCGCAGCACGGGCCAGGGAACACAGTCTTCCTACGCTACTCGAAGCCCGCACCTACCGTTTCATGGGGCACTCGATGTCCGATCCGATTCATGGACACTACCGCGCCAAGGAAGAGATCGATGAACAGAAGCAGAGGGACCCGCTGCACATGTTTCAGCAAAGGTTGGAGACGGAAGGGATAGTCACGCATGAGGAGTACCAGGAGATTGAGCGGGAGATCGGAGCGGAACTCGATGACGCTGTAGCGTTTGCCGAGGAGAGCGCTGAGCCGGATCCATACGAACTCTACACCGACGTATACTGGGAGTGAGATGCCGACGATCACCTATCGTGATGCGCTGAACCACGCTCTGAAGGAAGAGATGCAACGGGACCCCACAGTCTTTCTGATGGGTGAAGAAGTCGGGGTCTATCAAGGGGCGTACAAGGTCAGCCGCGGTTTGCTCGACGAATTCGGCGAGAAGCGAGTCGTCGACACGCCGATCACGGAACTGGGCTTTGCGGGTGTAGGAGTTGGCGCCGCCATGGTTGGTCTGAGGCCGGTGATTGAGTTCATGACGTGGAACTTCGCCCTGCTGGCAATAGACCAAGTAGTCAATTCGGCCGCCAAGATGCTTTACATGTCGGGTGGCCAGATTCCAATCCCCATAGTATTCCGGGGACCTGGCGGAGCAGCCCTCCAGCTTGCAGCTCAACACTCTCAGGCCTTCGAGAGCTGGTACTCTCATGTACCCGGGTTGAAGGTCGTCGCCCCGGCCACTCCCTACGATGCCAAGGGGCTCCTCAAGACTGCGATTCGTGACAACAACCCCGTCGTCTTCCTGGAAGGCGAGATGATGTACAACTCCAAGGGTGAGGTACCCGACGAGGATTACACCATTCCCCTAGGCGTTGCCGATGTGAAGCGGGAAGGATCCGACGTGACCATCGTGTGTCACGCTAAGACGTTGCAGGTGGCGCAAAAGGCGGCGCATCGCCTCGAAGAAGAGTGCGACATATCGGCAGAAATCGTTGACCTGCGCACGATTCGGCCGCTCGATATAGAAACGATCATTCGAAGTGTGGAGAAGACAAACCGATGTGTGGTGGTCGAGGAAGGTTGGCCGTTCTGCGGAGTGGGTGCACAGGTGGTTGACTACGTTCAGTTCCATGCGTTTGACTTGCTCGACGCACCGATCTTGCGGGTCACTCAGGCCGATGTGCCACTTCCCTACAACAAGCGCCTGGAGAAGTCGGCCAAACCCAATCCCGAACGTGTATTCGATGCCGTCAGGCAAGTAACCTACCGCGACTGAGCCGCGCAGTGGATTCGCTATGGTAACCAAAGTCTACATGGAAGCGCTCTCTCCGACGATGGAAGAGGGACGAATAGTCTCCTGGAACAAGAGCGAGGGTGACTCCGTCACACATGGCGACGTACTCGCCGAGGTCGAAACCGACAAGGCCATCATGGAACTGCAAGCGCGGGGGGAAGGGGTGCTCCGCAAGGTCCTCGCTCCGGGAGGCTCTACCGTGGACGTCGGCTCCATGATCGCGATCCTCGCAGACCCCGAGGACGACATCTCCGACACTCTGGCCACAGTGGGTCTGGGAACTGGGCAAACGGATGCGGCCGCGGTGGAACCAGCTGCGCCGACTCCCGCGGTCGTGCCATCGATTGTCGATGCCCGCGTGAAATCATCACCGTTGGCGCGCCGTCTGGCCAGAGAACGTCGCATTGACTTGAGCACGATCACGGGTTCTGGCCCCGGCGGCCGGATCATCGTGCGCGATGTGGAAACTGCAGAGCCCCCTCCGAGGCACATAGCTGCACTCGCCGAGCCGGCGTTCAACGACACGGAGCTAACGCAACTCCGCAAGACCATAGCCAAGCGTCTCACCAGCTCTCTCGGGCCAATCCCGCATTTCTTTCTGACCTCGGAGATCGATATGGAGCGCGTCTGGGAAGCTCGGGCGGCCCTCAACTCGCTCGACGAAGGGCAGCGGATATCCTTCAACGACATCATACTCAAGGTTGTGGCCGAGGCCCTGCGACTTCATCCAGAGTGCAATGCCTGGTGGCAAGAGGACCACATCCGCTATTTCAAAGACGTGCATATTGGCATGGCGGTCGCCATAGACGAGGGCCTGATAACACCTGTTGTCCGCAACGCGAACCTCAAATCACTGCGTGAGATAGCGAGAGAAAGCCAGGAACTGGCTCAGCGGGCCCGCGACCGCAAGCTCGCTCCGGATGAGTACACTGGGGGAACCTTTTCCATCTCAAACCTCGGTATGTTCGACATAGATCAGTTCACAGCGGTAATCAATCCCCCCGAAGCCGGGATTCTGGCGATCGGGAGGATTGGGCAGCGCCCGGTGGCTCAGGATGGGGAGATCACTGTTCGCAGGCGAATGCGGGTGACGTTGAGTTGTGATCACCGCATCATAGACGGAGCCACTGGCGCCAGGTTCCTGCAGACGGTCAAACAGATGATGGAGAACCCGCTCGCCATCGTCTGGTAGGCAGGGCAATTGTGCAGCGAGTAGGTAGGCAAGCCTCAAAGGATGGGAACGGATCCGTGGCAACGAATTTCGATGTGATCATCATTGGTGGTGGTCCCGCCGGTTACGTCTGTGCGATCAGATGCACGCAGCTGGGTCTCAATACTGCGGTTGTCGAGCGGGAGAAGCTGGGAGGCGTGTGCGTCAACGTCGGATGCATCCCTAGCAAGGCCCTGCTCCACAGCGCGTACGTCGCAAATCTCGTCAAGCACGATGTCCAGGAGTTGGGCATCAGCGTCGACGGGATCAACCTCGACTTCGCTACTGCGATCAAACGGTCGCGCCAGGTGAGTGAGCAGAACTCGAAGGGTGTCGAGTACCTCATGAAGAAGAACAAGGTGACCGTCATCAAAGGCGAAGCCAGGTTACTGCCGGGCAAATCAGTGAAGGTGGCGACTGACACCTACACAGCTGGTAAGGCCGTGGTACTGGCAACCGGGAGCCGCGTGAAGGGGCTGCCTCAAATCGGTCTGGAAATCGACAAGGACAGGGTGATATCCACCGACGAGGCGCTGTTCCTCAGTGAGGTCCCCGGTTCAGTCGCCATCGTCGGTGCAGGTGCTGTCGGCATGGAGTTCGCCGACATCTTCAATGCGTTTGGATCTAAGGTCACACTCATCGAGGTGCTCCCCAGAATCCTCCCATTGGAAGATGCGGAATGCTCAGCAGCGTTAGCGCGGAGCTACAAGAAACGGAAGATCGAGGTGCGCGCTGGAGCGACAATCAAGAATGTGAAGGTTACCGATAGCTCCGTCACGCTCGATATAGAGTCCGACGGCGGGGCCAGAGAGCTGCAGGTCGACAAAGTGTTGATGGCAGCCGGTCGGGCGCTGAATGTCGAGGACGTCGGCCTCAAAGAAGCGGGCGTGCAGCTGGCCGACAACGGTTTTGTCAAGGTGGATGAACAGCTGCGGACAACCGCTGCGGATGTCTACTGTATTGGCGACATTGCTGGCCCACCGATGCTGGCTCACAAGGGAAGCCGTGAGGGAGCCTTCGTCGCGGAGTCGATTGCGGGTAAGCGACCCCATCGGATCAGGTACGACAATATTCCGAGCGTGACCTACTGCCACCCCGAAGTGGCCAGTATCGGACTCACCGAGGAACAGTGCGAAGCCAAGGGGCTAGACTATGTGGTCGGCAAGTTCCCATTCACTGCCAATGGTCGGGCACGGGCGGCCAGCGAGACCGACGGCTTCGTCAAGATCATCCGCGACAAGAAGTACAGCGAGATACTGGGAGCGCACATCGTAGCCTCACACGCCTCTGAGATCATCCACGAACTCGTGGTTGCCCGCGAAAATGAGTACACGGTGGAGGAAATCGACCTCGCTGTTCACGCTCACCCCACACTCTCGGAAGCAGTGGCTGAGGCCGCACTAGACTCACTTGGCCGAGTAATTCACACCTGAGCTTGGTTACCACTCGCGACCCAGTCGGTCTCGCGCTAGCCAGCATAGCCGCCGGTGCCACTGCGGGCGCCAGTGTGATCACCGGTGGCATGATCTTGCTGCGGATCCTGCAAGGAAACCAAGGGAGCGCTGGAGTCAGCACAGCGTTCGCCGTATTGACGGTCATCCTCCTGTTGGGTGTTGCGCTTGCCGTTGTGACGGGATGGACCCTCACGAGAACTCTCCAAGAGACCTGGCGCAGGGGCGTTATCGGAGCCCTTTCCTTTTTCGGGACCTCTCTCCTGGCTGGCCTCTCCGCTCCAGTGGACATGCTCGGCGGCCGGTTGGGGCTGACGGCATACCTGACCGTGTTGCTTGTGGCTTTGGTGGCGACGTTGCGAGCAGCCCGCAGGGCGGCGGCCAGATGAGTACGGAGCTGGCGGTATTGGGCCTCGGTCGGCTCTCCTACGAGAGAGCCTTAGACCTGCAACGCACGCTTTCCCAGTGGCGAATCTCCGGTGAGGTGGACCGCGACATGCTCCTTTTGGTGGAGCATGCACCTGTCATCACCCTCGGTCGCGGCTCCCGACCGGAAAACCTCCCGACTAGACGAGATGTTTTGGAGGCGCGAGGAATCGAGCTGTTCGAGATTGAGCGCGGCGGAGACATCACCTTTCACGGGCCCGGGCAACTGGTCGGATACCCGATCTTCAATCTCCGCGAGCATCGGGAGGATCTCCATTGGTTCCTGCGGCAGCTCGAGCAGAGCCTGATTCGCGCCCTGGAGGACTTCGGGATCAGGGCTGAACGGCGTAGTGACTACACCGGAGTCTGGACACAGGGCCGCAAGATCGCCAGCATCGGGATTCACGTGAAGCAGTGGGTCACCTGGCACGGCTTCGCACTCAACGTGACCACCGATCTCTCCTATTTCGACTACATCGTACCGTGTGGGATCCCGGATGTCGTAATGACGAGTATTCAACACGAACTCCGCGAGCGGACACCACGAGACGTTTGGGGAATGGCCTTGAACAGTGTCGTGCTGGGATGCTCGGAGACGTTTGGGATGCGGCCCCAAGCGGTAGAGCTAGCAGAGATCCGCAGCGAGCCTCAGCGGCAGGATCACGAGCCCCCCGCCTAGCACGGGCGATAGGAGCTGGATAGGCGGCACATCTTCCCCGCAACCCTACCGAAATAGCCGCCTATCCCCTGCCTCGACTCGGGCTACCCCGCCATCATCTCAAAGAAACGACCAAACACGCGCACTCCTTTGAGGAACTGAGCGACCGAGATCTTCTCGTTGGGGGCATGGAGTCCGTCGTCGGGGAGCCCGATGCCGCTCAGGATCACAGGGGCTCCAGAGAGTCCGAGTGGCGCAACTACCGGTATCGAGCCACCTGACCGGATCGGGACCGCATCGCGTCCCTCTACCTCTCGGAAGGCCCGATTTATTACTTGAACCACTGGCGCGGTGACGTCCACCAACACAGGATCAGCACCGTGGATGAAGTCGATGGAAACGTCCGCAAATGACGGTGCCAGCGCCTTCACTGCATTCTTGAGCTGCCGCCTCACGGTCTTCTCACGCTGATTGGGGACCAACCGCAAACTGACCTTGGCTGAGGCCACGGCTGGGATCACAGTCTTGGCTCCCTCCCCCGTGAAGCCTCCCGAGATTCCGTGGATCTCAAAGGTCGGTAGAGCCCAAAGTCGCTCGAACACGGAGTGCTTGGAGAGACCAGTCAATGCGCGCGCACCTGCCTCGTCACGCATGAACTTGCGCTCCTTGAAGGGTAGCTTGCTCCACGCATTCCGCTCCGCTTTGGACGGACGCTCAACCGCGTCGTATAGCCCAGGGATCTTGATACGCCCCTTGGGAGACTTGAGCTTGCTGAGAATCTGCACCAGGATCTCGTGCGCGTTTGGCGCAACACCGCCAAACAGTCCCGAGTGCAGATCCCCCTTCAGCGTCCGCACGGTTATCTCAGCATAGCAGATACCACGTAGCCCAGCCTCGATCGCGGGCCAACCCGGCGCAAAATACGGCGTGTCCGATACCAGCACGACGTCCGCTTCGGCGAGGTCGGGTTGGCGCTCCAGAAGGTCGAACAGCACGCCACTACCCGTCTCTTCCTGACCCTCGATAATGAACTTGACGTTGACCGGTGGCCCCCCGTCCCTGGAAACCGCCTCGAACGCCTTCACTATCGAGAACACCTGACCTTTGTCGTCGGTCGCTCCTCGAGCATACAAGCTGTCGTCACGAATCGTCGGCTCGAAGGGAGGCGATTTCCACAGATCCAGCGGATCAGCCGGCTGCACATCGTAATGACCATATACTAGAACAGTCGGTCTTCTGGGACGGATCGGTCCCTCGGCGTAGACGACAGGATGCGAGTCGCTCGCAAGTAGGTCCACTTTGTGACAACCCAGGGCCTTCAAGTGCTCTGCCAGCCAGTCACCCGCTTTGCGGCAATCCTGGGCATGTGCTGGATCGGTGGATATGCTAGGGATGCGTAGGAGATCCTTCAGCTCTTCGAGCATGCGCTCTCGCTGGGTCTGCACGAATTCATCTAGGTATGTCATGGGAGAGTGTCTTGCTTGAGTGTGGCAGGGTGGTGTGAGCGAACATGGCGGGAAGATACTCAATGGCGCGCTCAGTGGGTACTTGTAGTCAACCTGCCTGACAGGAGCTACGACTGCCAGAGTCGCAACATCGTGGATCAATCAGTTGCAAGGCGATCCAGCACCACAAACGGGTCCGTATCGGTTGCGTGCGCGATCGCCTCCACAATCTCCCTCACGGTTCGCGGGAGGTCCCGCCCAAGACGGTCGTGGACCAAATCGAAGGCATGCAGTCGCGTGCGATAGAACCGGGCGGCTACCAGACTTGCATTGTTCAAAGTGCGCGTTGCCATCCGATCAGCTCGGTACACTCTCAGCCTGTTGTCGTCCGAGCTCCGGAACCAGGCTCGAGCTGCAGCGAACAGCTGCATCCGCCCGCGTATCATCGCATCTTCAGGGAGGCCGCTCTCGTAGAGCGACTGCAATTCGGTTGCCAAACTCTCATAGAAGTCCGCCAGCAGCAACTCATCGGCCCAGATTGCCCGCACTCGCTCCACATTCGTTGTGTCACCCCGGAGCGCAAAGAAGCCCTCGGCACCACGGTAGCCCACGAAGGAAGCGAAACTCTCATTGAAGGCAGTGGCTCCACGGACATACAGCGTGTTGTGAGTGATTTCGTGAATGACAGTGGCCACGAGTTGGACCGAATCACCGCTCAGGGCGGTCGACAAGAGTGGGTCATTGAACCAACCCAAGGTCGAGAACGCGCCGGCCGGCCTCACATATGTGTCGTAGCCTTGTCTCTCGAGATCCTGTGCAGCCCGGACTGCAGCAGCGGGCCTGAAGTACCCCTTGTAAGCGACCGCACCAAGGATCGGGTAGTGCCACAGATACGGCTCCAGAGCGGTGCGAGGACTGGCCGACAATACCAGCACCAGCGTGTCCCGACCCACGTCGGAGAAAGCCGTGTATGTCTCTGCCGCATCGAGCTTCAGTGTCTCCGCAGCAAACTCGCGCGTCTCCAGCACCAGCCTGAAGAGATCACGGCGTGACGAGGGCGTTGTGGGATTGGCCACCAAGGATCCCAACGATTGTCGCTTGAGGAGAATGCGGCCCTCCTCGAAGACAGCCCGAGTCAGAAATCGCACTTCCCTACTGAGCACGATGGCCACTGCAACGGCAGCTGCCACCAGCCCACAGGACAAGACGAACCAGCGCCGCCAGCCGGTGCGTCGCCAGGTTTTCACAGGGTCAGGCGCAGTCCAACCAGATGTACAGTGTCCTCCAATTGGTCCGCGTTGCGGAAGGCGTAGTCGAGAGATAGGCGCGAGATCGCGATACTCAGTCCGTAGGTGAAGCGAGGTAGATCCGAACTTGACGCCTGTGACCCGTAAGCTCCCCGACCGATCAGTCCTACCCCCTTGAGGACGATCCCTGCCTCGGCTCCCAACAGGATTCGGGTGTCTCGATCCTCCGGCCACTGAAGCTCGAGAACCGACAGCAACCGATAGGTCTCCTGTGGATCGACGTAGTTCATGGTGAAGCCAAACCGGGTCAGTCTGGGCATCGTCAAGGCTGACTCATTGCGCCAATTGCCGCCGATGTTCTCTATGGAGAAACCGATAGCCATGATGTCGAAGATCGCGATGGCGGCACCACCGTCGAAGCTGAGAGCCCTATCCTTGTCAGCATCTACCGTTCTGCTGGCATACTTGGCGGTTCCACCAACGGCGATCATCCCATAGCGGTATACCAGACTGCCAAAGCCGGCCAGATCCCGTGTGTGTGACGTAGCTGGCACACCGGTCACAGGAAACCGCAGGGGATCGTTCCCCAGATCGAAATAGGCGACACCGAGGCCGACATCGAATTGGCTGATACGCCAGGCGAGCGCGGCCGCAGTCAGGTACGCATCGTCAGCGAGATTGCGGTAACTAGCTTCCATACCGATGTGCCGCACTGTAGCAATCCCGGCTGGGTTCGTGAACAGAGCGCCAGCATGCCCCACCAATGCGGCACCAGCACCATTCAAACCTGCACTGCGCGCTGACAGAGGCACGGTGAGAACAAGCGGCGCAGTGGAGTCCACGATCTGCCCGGACAATGGCGTCGCATACAGCAACAACGACGCCAGCGACACGAGCACTGCCATGGAACCTACGGGTCTCATTTCGGTTCGAGGCATCTTAGCGAATGCGGATCACGCTCAAGCGGGGATCCGCCTCTCCTGTAAGTGGATTCCCTGACTCGTCTAGCAGCGCAACACTGAAACCGCGCTGGCCAGGGCTCTGTATGACCCTGTAGTAGGCCCCCGACCCAGATCGCATGAGACCGCTCACATCGATGTTGCCTCCGGTAAACACCATCGGCTCCAGTGGGTACGGCTTGGGGAAATTCGTGGCATCTTGGTCGTGCAGTGAACTATAGACCGTGCGGAAATTCCAGGTCTGGTAGCTCAGTCGATCGGGCACCGGGTTGAGACTCGGATGATCGCTCATGAAGTTGGCCAGGAACCAATCGGCTAACAGGTGAGACAAGGGCTCACCAGTGGCCGCGATCACATTCTCAGTGCCAACGAGATCCGTCTCCGTCAGCCGACGGAAGACCCCGGCACCGAACTGGTCAGCGATCCAACGCAGGAACAGCCAACTGGCACCGCGTTCCTCCAACGTTCCCGTACCAGTTCGGTAAAGTAGAGACTGGTCCTGAGGGTTTTCCAGGTACTGGTATGCGTTGAACAGGTTCCCCAATGAGAACGCCGTGAAGCGGCTCTGGTCCCCCAGCGCCTCGAAATGCAGTCCCCCCAGCTCTTCCGAGATGTGCGACATGGCCTCGTTGAGCCACGTTTGCTCGGAACTGCCACCGCGAATGATGACGTGCTGCGAGAAATTGATCATGTGCTGGAGTTCATGGATGAACGTGATCGGAACCAGCCGTTTCACCCGGTCGACCGAGTGTTCGCACGTAACCGCACCCTCCGGATCAGCCACCATAGAGTAGAAGATCTCGGCCTGGTTCGAGCGCTGGTCGCTGGCATACCTGGGATCGACATCGATCGGGAAGAAGAAACCAGTGATGAAAGACTCTGAGCATTCGACCTCTTCAGTGAGCCCGTTCACGACTGGGGTCAGCAAGATGAGGACTGCACCGTTGCGATCTATGTCAGACTCAACACCGAAGGCTACGGTAGCCACTTCATATAGATCAGAGTCGAACAGCGCTCCCATCTGTGAAAAATCTTGAGCCGTGAAACCCCCTTCAGGAGTCTCCAGATCTTCGTATATCACCGCATGTTTGCCAACGTACTTCGCCTCCGCTCTGACTTCCGTGAAATCTTCGATTGCACTGCAGGTAACCTTGTCACAGACACGAAAAGCACGCCGGTCACCGATTTCTACCCCCGCCTCAACCAGCTCCAGGCCGAAGGGTTCAACGTGCAGGGGTTCTCTCGGGAGTCTACCGAGTTCCTCCTCTTGCAGCCTGAGAAAGTCGTGAAACCTCTCCGCGACAGTGCGGTGCGGTGCGGTGGGCTGCGGTAGTGGGACTGGTGTTGCAGCAGTATCCCCTTTGAGCCGGTAGGCGAGAGTGCTCCCTAGCACCGATGTGACCGAATGCGCCGCCATCAGGTACTCTCTCTCCTCCGGACCACTGTCCCCGACCGCGTCCTCAAACCGGGCGCAGCCGTCGAGCTCTACGGGCTCGACGGATACGTACTCTCCTGGTCCGAGCCTCAACGGCTCACTGGAAGCCAAGTAGGTACCGGTGACTGCAGCGGAGGTCGCGAGCCCGACTCGAACGGTGACGGCAACCGGACCCGGCATGAGGCAGCGGGGAACGACAGCCGTGAGATCTCCCCCTCCGGCCGACACGTGCTGGACCCGAGCCAGTCTGCCGGCGACCTCCACAATGACAGAGTCGCTGAGATGCGCGCCGACTAATACTATCTCGTCTCCGGTGCTGAATGTCGCAGGGCTGATTGCGGTGAGTTCCGGTGCGGCCACGGCCTGAGCGGTGAAAGACACCTCTGCCACAGGCCTTTGTACCAATGACGCCGTGGTGGTGTACGTGCCGGCAGTAGGTCCCAAGGTGAGATAGGCGTGCGCCACACCGATCCCGTCCGTCACCGTTAGTGAGTCCGAGAGGATTGCTCCGTCGCCTTGCGACACCACCCATCGCACCTCCGCACGAGGCACCTCCGTGCCGTCCGAAGCCTTGACCCGCACAGAGAACGGGCGTGACAGCCGGTTTCCAGCTGTGGCTTGCTGACCATCTCCGGACCCTGTCTTTTCCAGGCTAGCGGGCTGGGGCAGGTCGTCACCGCCTCCGCACGCCGCGAGCGCCAAGGTGACGGCCGTGATCACAAATCTACCGGTTCTAGTGAAGTTCAAGTCTCTTTCCCTCCAATTGCGTATTGGTACCTTACAGTACCAAATACAGCGACGTTCCAGCTCAGCGCTTACCGGATCTCGGCCAGCCGGCCCTTTCAGGCCTATCGGACCCGGAACGCCAGAGGGACAACGTCGTACGAGACAACTACCGAGCCGCTGTTGCCAGCTCGTAACCTCCGAAAATATCATAAGATACGGAGTTTTCAACCGTTTTGACATTGCTTGCTGACGGGGATAGCTTACGGTCTGTGTGCACCGGCCCGGCGGGTGCTGACCGGCGGCTAGGGCGGGTAGTTCCCCGCCCAGAAAGGCGACTGAACCCGGCCCAGCGACCCAGTGCGGCTGCTGGGCTCTTGTCGAGATGAGCTTCGTCCACCTACACACCCATTCCGAATACTCGCTCCTCGATGGGGCGAATCGAATTCCAGATCTCGTGCGGCGTGTGAGCGAGCTGGGCATGGACAGCCTAGCCATCACCGACCACGGGAACCTCCATGCAGCATGGAGATTCCACGAGCAGGCCAAGGCCAGCGGGATTCGACCGATTCTCGGGTTCGAAGCCTACCTGGCTTTTGGATCGCGTCGTGAGCGCGAGAAACCGCAAGAGGCTCCTGCCAACTACTCACACTTGGTGCTCCTGGCCCGAAATCGCCAAGGCTACAAGAACTTGGCGAAGCTGTCCTCGATCGGATTTCTGGAGGGGTTCTACCGACGTCCGCGCATCGACAAGGAGGTCCTGCAACAATACAGCGCGGGCATTATTGGCCTCGCCGCGTGTCTCTCCGGGGAGATTGCGCTCTGGCTCCGCCGCCAGAACTACGCTGAGGCCAGAAAGTCCGCAGCATGGTATGCCAAGACCTTCGGCCCGAACGGTTTCTGGCTGGAGGTGCAAGATCACGGCATTCCGGACGAGCGCATAGTGCGCGAAGGGATGCTGCGGCTCTCAGACGACCTGGGCTTGCCCATCGTCGCTACCAACGACGCCCACTACCTGCAACGGGAAGATCACGAGGCCCACGACTGCGTTCTGGCAATCGGTACCGGGAAGGACCTGGACGACCCGAACCGGTTTCGCTTCTACGGCCAAGAGAGCTATGTGAAGTCGCACGCGGAAATGGCCGAGTTGTTCCCCGACCACCCCGAGCTGATAGAGAACACCCAGGTTGTCGCCAATCTGTGTGAGTTCGATTTCGAAAAGCGTTACTTCCTGCCTGAATTCCCCAGGCCCGATGACTCGAAGTCGGAAAACGATCTGCTTGTCGAGCTGGCGAAGGCAGGCGCCGAGCAGCGCTACGGCACACCACTGCCGGCAGCGGCCAGCCAGCGCCTCGAGTACGAACTCAAGACCATCACCAGACTCGGGTATGCCGGGTATTTCCTCATCGTACACGACTTCATACGCGCTGCCCGCGAAAAGGGTATTCCCGTCGGGCCGGGACGCGGTTCGGCGGCGGGCTCGCTGGTGGCGTACGGACTTCGCATCACCGACGTGGACCCCCTCCGCTTCGATCTGCTATTCGAGCGCTTTCTCAACCCAGAGCGCGTCTCCATGCCGGACATCGACGTGGACTTTTGCTACGAGCGGCGCGGAGAGGTCATCGAATACGTGCGCCAGCGCTACGGACACAAGAGTGTTGGCCAGATAATCACGTTCGGGACCCTCAAGGCCCGTGCGGCGGTCCGGGACCTGGCGAGAGTTCTCGGTGTCAGTCCGGCAGACGCCGACCGGATCGCCAAACTGATACCGACCGGGCCAGCCTATTCACTCTCTGTCGCTGAGGCGGCTCAGAAGGTTCCAGAACTCGTGCAGTTGGTCGAAGAAGACCACACGATCAGACGGCTGGTAGACCTGGCGCAGCGCATCGAAGGACTTTCGCGCCACGCCTCCGTTCACGCTGCCGGTGTCGTGATAGCACCGGGTCCGCTCGATGAGTACGTGCCGGTGTGCACGCCCCCCCAAAGAGGATCAACGGCAGGAGGTGATGGAGAGGAGTCTCTAATAACGCAGTTCGACATGATCGGTCTGGAGCAGATCGGCATGTTGAAGATGGACTTCCTGGGCCTCAAGACACTCACGGTCATCTACGACGCCACCCAGATGATTCACGAACGGCACCGTATCGAGATCAACTTCGATACTATTGATCTAGACGATCCGGCCGTGTACGAACTCCTGCGCGGCGGCCGCACGGCCGGTGTGTTCCAGTTCGAATCGGCGCTTGGCACCGACATGCTCTACCAGCTCCACGCCGACCGGTTCGACGACCTAGTGGCCACCAACGCTCTGGTGCGCCCGGGCCCGCTCGATTCCGGCATGCATCACGTGTTCATCCGTCGCAAGCGTGGTCAAGAGGAAGTCACCTACCCTCATCCCGACATCCGCGAGGTATTACAGCCGACCTACGGCGTAATTCTCTACCAGGAGCAGGTGATGCGGATCGCCAACGTGCTTGCCGGCTTCACGCTGGCCGAAGCGGATGTGCTGCGCAAAGCCGTCGGCAAGAAGGATGCAGACCTGATTGAGCGGGAGCTGCAGCACTTCGTCGAGCGCTGCGTGGAGCACGGTCATGACCGCAGGGTGGTTGAAGACATTGCCGCCCAGATCCAAACGTTCGGCCGCTATGGGTTCAACAAATCCCACTCCGTAGCATACAGCATCATCTCTTTCCAGACGGCCTGGCTCAAGGTCAACTATCCGGCTGAATACATGGCCGCTTTGCTGTCCTCGGAAATCGGCGATACTGACAAAGTAGTTTCGTATATCAACGAGGCTCGAGAACTCGGCATCGATGTGTTGCCCCCATCGGTCAATGAATCGGGGTGGAAGTTCACAGTCACTGGAGACAAGCAGATCCGGTTCGGGCTCGGTGCCATACGACATGTCGGCCGTACCGCAATAGAATCGATCATCGAGTCACGCGACCGCTGTGGTCCATATTCCGCCCTGACCGATTTCTGCGATCGCATAGACCTCAGGCTTTGCAACAAGCGCGTGATCGAGTCTCTAATCGCCGCAGGGGCTCTGGATCAGTTTGGTGGACACCGGGCACAGCTGTTAGCCGCTGTGGACTCTGCGTATGCCGAGGCACAGGTTCGCCAGGCGGAACGCCATGCTGGGCAGGTCACGCTGTTTGGAGAAGACAGCGGCGCAGAGTCGACCGCGGCCGAAGTCACACTGCCCGTTGTCGAGCCTTGGTCGGAGGCGGAGCGTCTCGCCAAAGAGAAGGAGGTCATAGGCTTCTTCATCTCAGGCCACCCACTCGAGCGATTTCGCGAAGAAGCCACTCTCTTCGGCTCCCGCACCACGGCCACACTGAGCACTTGGAGTGAGCACCAGGTCAACGCCGCGGTAGTCGTGACAGCCGTCAAACGGAGGATCAGCCGCAAGACCGGATCGGAGTACGCCCGTCTGACGCTGGAGGACTTTCACGGTACGGCTGAGGCATTAGTTTTTCCCGACACCTGGAGTAGGCTATCGGAAGTCATAGTGCCGGACGCTGCCTTGCTCCTGACCGGCAGCTACAGCGCCAGGGATCGAGGAGAAGAGCGCGCCCCGTTCATTGTCGAGGCAGCACTCCCCCTCTCGGATTTGCGTGCCTCCGGTGCAGTCGGAGTCTCCTTGGTGTGGAATAGTAAGGTCACCGAAGATCGTAACGTTGCCCGTGGCGTTGCGGCACTTTGTTCGGCTCATCCTGGCCCGGCTCCGATGTACGTAGAATGGAGTGACGGGAATGGCACTACGGCCTTCCTGCGCTCCAAGAAAGTCCGAGTCCAGTTGGATGATGATTTCTTGAGCGCCCTGCGCAACCTGGTTGGCGCCAACCAGGTTCGGTTAGTGAAAGCGAGATAGGCACGGCTGTGGCCAAACTGACACACCCCAGCTTCGAAAAGCCGATTGTGGAGCTCGAGCGGCAGATCGCCCACCTCAAGCGGCTCGCGGCAGACCGCCAGCTCGATGTGCAGGCAGAGATCGAGCCGCTCGAGGCCAAGCTCGTTGACCTGCGCCGTGACATCTACCGCCAGCTATCTCCAATACAGCGAGTGCAGGTGGCACGGCACCCGCAACGGCCATATGCACTCGACTACATCCAGGCCGCGTTCACCGGGTTCGTTGAGCTTAGGGGCGATCGGCTGTTCCGGGACGACCCTGCGATCATCGCAGGATGGGCCAGGCTCGAGGGGCGCTCCGTGGTGGTGATCGGCCAGCAGAAAGGCCGCGATACGAAGGAAAATCTCAGACGCAACTTCGGGATGGCTCACCCCGAAGGCTACCGCAAGGCGCTTCGTCTCATGCACCTGGCCGAACGATTCCACGCCCCGGTCGTCACGCTCATCGACACCATGGGCGCATATCCCGGATTGGGAGCGGAGGAGCGAGGCCAAGCCGAAGCCATCGCGCGCAACCTCGAGGACATGGCTGCACTGCGGACGCCGATCGTTGCCGTGATAATCGGCGAGGGGGGCTCCGGCGGCGCCCTCGCTCTGGGGTTGGCCGACAGAGTCCTGATGCTCGAGAACTCGGTGTACTCGGTAATCTCACCGGAAGGCTGTGCAGCAATTCTGTGGAAGGACGCCGCACTGGCGGCCCGAGCTGCGGAATCCCTCAAGATCACCAGTCACGATCTGCTGAAGCTCGAGTTGATCGATGAGATAGTCCCTGAACCAGCGGGTGGAGCACACGCCGACCCAGCAGCAGCCGCTGCTTCCCTCAAGGAAGCCTTGTCAAAGAATGTCGCCGAAGTCGCCAAGTTGAAGCCAGACAAGCTGGTCCGCCTCCGCATTGAGAAGTACCTCAAGATGGGCCGCTTTTCCGAGGGCTGATTTGTCGGATCTAGTCGAAGTTCGGTTCAAGGGCAACCGCAGAGATTTCTTCTGCTGGGAGGACCAAGCGCCTATCTCGCCCGCCAGCCCGGTCGTCGTCGAGGTCGAACGGGGTCACGATCTCGGTGTCGTGTCGGCCGTGGGGGAGATCGCCGAGCGCAAATGTGGTAGCGGATGCGCGGGCTGTGTCCGGGCCGCCACTGAGGAACCACTTGGGAAGGTCCTGCGCAAGGCGTCCTTCGAAGACTCACACCTGATAGACGAATTGCGCAAGGCGGAAGAAGACGTACGTCGCAAGGTAGTCGAGCGCGTGGAATCCCACGGCTTGGATATGAAGGTATCTGACGCCGAGTGGCAGTGGGATCGCAAGAAACTCACAATCTACTTCACGGCGGAAAAGCGGGTGGACTTCCGGGCGCTTGTGCGTGACCTGGCCAGTCTGTTCCGCACCCGCATCGAACTGCGACAAATCGGCGCGCGGGACGAGGCCAAGCGTCTGGACGGTATCGGACGGTGCGGCAGGCAGTACTGCTGTGCATCTTGGCTGCCGGAACTCAAGCCCGTGAGTCTCGCGTTGGCTAAGGACCAACGCTTGTCGCTCAACCCATCTCAGATTTCCGGCGGCTGCGGGCGACTGTTGTGTTGCCTCCGCTACGAACACGAATTCTACGTCACCAGCCGCAAGCGTTTTCCCAAGGAGGGACGGACCATTCGCACCACCCTGGGAACTGAGACCGTCGTGGCAGTGGACATTTTTCACGAGCATATACTGCTACGCGCGGAAGACGGCACCACCCGCACGATAGCACTCGCGGAACTCAAGCGAGAAGTGGAGTCCCCCGAGACCACGGTCGAGAAACTGCAACCGCCACCGCCATCGGCGTTGGTAACGTTCGAGGAGAGTGAGGCACAGATCACCACGGAGACGGCGGCAGAGGCAGTGACACCCCGGAAACGCCGCCGCCGCAAGAAACGGGGACGACACCGCGGCCGGGGTAGAAGCCCGACTCAGCAACCGAACAGCGACAGTAGCGCCGAGACCGACGGAGAGGATCGACGTGGCTGACAAGTTCTATATCACGACCGCCATAGACTATTCCAACGGCAGTCCCCATCTGGGCCACGCGTTCGAGAAGATCGGAGCCGACTGCATAGCTCGCTACCGACGGCTGCGCGGTCAGCGAGTCTGCTTCGTCATCGGTATGGACGAGCACGGTTGGAAAGTCGCGCAGGCAGCTGACGAGCAAGGGACCGATCCACAAAGTTGGGTTGACGGTATTGCCGCGGAATTCCTGGCGGCGTGGGAGGAGCTGGCTATCAGCAATACCGACTTCGTCCGTACCACCGAAGCACGACACAAACGCGCGGTCAACGAACTGTGGCAACGGATCCAAGCGGCAGGCTATGTCGAGAAGGGAGTATACAGCGGCTTCTACTGCGTGGGTTGCGAAGCGTTCAAGCTGGACAAGGACCTGGTCGAAGGAAAGTGCCCGGAGCACCCAACGAGGGCCATCAAATGGGTCGAGGAACCGAACTTCTTCTTCAAGCTCGGTGCCTTTCGAGACAGATTGCTCGAGTTTTTCGAGCCGCGAGAGAATGGCGCAGATTTCGTCAGACCCAAGGCAAAGTCGAATGAAGTCCGTAACGTCGTAGCTGAGTGGGATCGAGACTATGCGATGTCCGCAAGCAGGGCAAGTGTGCCTTGGGGCATTCCGTGGCCGGGTGACGACAGCCATACAGTGTACGTGTGGTTCGAGGCATTGATCAACTACCTGTCAGCCACCGGTTTCCCCGATGCGGGATATGATGAGATGTGGCCTGCTGACCTACATGTAATCGGTCCTGATATTCTCCGGTTCCACGCTGCCTTCTGGCCGGCGATGTTGCTGGCGGCCAACCTGCCAGTGCCGGGTGGCGTCTGGTGCCACGGTTGGGTCAAGGTTTCGGATGCCCGCTTCTCCAAGAGCGCTGGAGTGACGCTTACGCTGCGTGAGGCCATCGACAGACACGGTCCCGATGCTCTGAGGTATTTCCTGCTGCGCGAAGTGCCCTGGGACGGTGATGGCAACTTCAGTTTGGAGCGTTTCGACACCCGCTACACCTCCGAGCTTGCTGACGGATACGGCAACCTAGCCAGTCGCATTCTAGCCATGATCAACAGGTACGCTGGCGGCGTCGTTCCCACGTCCGGAACAGAGACAGAACTCGACCGGGCTGGAGACCAGTGCATCGCTGAGTACCAAAACGCAATGGACGCACACCTCGTTCACGATGGCGGCACGGCGGCATGGCGACTGGTTGGGCGAGCCAATCAATTCGTGGAGGAACGCGCGCCGTGGACGCTCGCCAAGGAGCACAAGGGCGAAGAACTCGCCCTGGTGCTAGCCGCCCTAGCACGCGCTCTGTGCCGAGTCACGATCATGGCGGCTCCGTTCATGCCCAGCAAGACTCAGTCGGTCTGGCAGGCTCTCGGCTTGCAGGGAGAAGTGACGAAAGCGAACTGGCAAGACCTGGTGCAGCCCCCCACAGCGGGACGCTCGGCAACCAGACTGGCACCACTTTTCCCCAAGCCCGCAACCAATATCTAAGTGTCCATGTAGCAAAAAGTTACACTTACCGTTCTGGGCTTACCAAGCAGCTTGACATCGTTTGAACCGCGGGCCTATCTTCCTCCGCAACTTTGCAGCCCCAACCCCCATTGCGGCGCAATTGCGGGATCCGAATAGCCGAATATCTGGGAGTGAGGCAGGTCACTGTATCTGCCATCCGGGAAGGGTAGGTTCCCCAAGGGCCAGAAGGCACGCAAAAAGCCATATCTGCACGCGGGACGAGGAATCCACATGTCGCGTCGTCACTGGACAGTCGTGGTCGTGCCACCCGGAACTGGACAATCCAGGTCCGTTGGTGTGTCGCCACGAGTCGTCAAGTCATTGATCGGTACCTGTGCGGCGATCGTGATCGCTGCGTTTGCCGTCGGATATTTCGCTGTATCCAAAGCTGTTGCGCTCAAGAACCTCGATCGGCTAGAGCGCCGTAACGAGCTGCTCGCCGAAGAGTTGAGCCGGTCGAATGATCTAATGGCCATGATCAGCGACTCGCTGGCGGTTATTGCGGAGAAGGACGAACAGGTACGTCTCCTGGCGGGATTGGAACCAGTGGATCCTGACGTCCGGCTGGCAGGTATCGGTGGTCCGGTGGGGGCCTGGACTGAAAGAGAGCAGATTCTGTCAGAAGGCCGGGCAGGCCAGGGGGTGCTTCGACTCGGGACCGACTTGGAGGCGCTGCTCCGGCGCACGAGCCTCCTCGCCAACTCATTCGATGCCGCCGCAGAGAGCCTGGAGACGAGAGTCGACATGCTGCTCCACCTGCCGTCGATCCTACCGACCCAGGGCTGGCGTACGAGCGGATGGTCGGAAATGAGAATGCACCCGATCTTCCACGAGGAATTGCCGCATCCGGGGATCGACGTGGCCGCGCCGATTGGGACTCCGATCATGGCAGCCGCTGACGGAACCGTGACCAATGTCTTCACTAACGGTGGCTACGGATTGATGGTAGCCATCAACCATGGCCACGGCCTGGTCACGCGGTACGCACACTGCTCACGCGCAGTGGTCCATATCGGCCAGAGCGTAAAGCGGGGCGAGAAGATCGCCGAAGTCGGCAACAGCGGCATAGCCACTGCGCCACATCTGCACTACGAAGTACTCGAAAACGGGAGACCGGTGGACCCCACCAAATACATCTTGCCCAAGTACATAATCGACTGAGAACCAGGATATAAGCCGTACCCTTCTCAACACGGCCGCCTGTACCCCCCGGGGCTTCCCCCCGGGGTTATTTTACGGCGCCGTGATACGCTGTTGCAGCCCGAGGCTTGCGCTACGCTCAGCGACCGCCGTCTGCTGGGCGGTTGCGATCGGCGCCTGTTCCGACGCGGAGACCAGCGTGGAAATCCACGCGTTTCTGGCTGAAGGTGAGCCCGTCGTGGGCCTGGAGATACTGGCTCTGCCGTTCGATCCGGATCGAATCACTGACTCCTTGACCCATGCCGCCAGCGAGCCACACCCTACATTCCCCGAACTGCAGGCTGAAATGGCCGCGTACCGCCGGCCCGAGGCGGAACAGCTCTACGAGATCGGTACTTCGTGGCGGGCTACCCGAGACAGCGTGAGACACCTGGCCGATTCCCTCAACAGCGTGTCGCCGGCAGCGCTGGGATACGCTGTGGCCTACGAACGTCTGCGCCAGCAATACCGCCGCCTGGCCCAGCGCCAGGCCGAGCGCGAAGCAGCATTTCGGCAGCAGATGGGCGACGACAGAGACCTCGCTCTCCGCGCGTCGCACGCAGCGGACTCACTGCGCGAATGGGAGAGTGAAGCATATGCCGATTTCCCTGCGCTGGCCGATTCCGCGCTAACCCGTTCCGGCCGTGAGCCCCAGGAAGGAGTCACCGATGCGGAGGGCCGTCTGGAATTGGCGCTGGAACCCGGACCCTGGTGGCTCATCGCCCGCATGCGGGAAGAAGAGAACCCATTCAGCGAGCGGTACTGGAACGTGGCCGTGGTCATGAGCAACCTGGGCCCGCCGAGAATACCCCTATCTGAGAGCAACAGTCTCCGCCGTTGGAGACACTGACGTTGAACAGCTCCGGACTCAGACCAGCGATCGCCACCCTGCTGACGTTGGCCGCCAGTAGCGTCGGGGTCGCGGCAGGACTGCCTGGCAGCAACCAAGCAGCTAACCGCGGGTATGCGTCCACGAGCCAAGCGCCGGCCGGCACGGTCCAGCAGAACTCCGACCCCCTCTTGCAGCAGCGTACCAAGGGTGATCCTGCTGCTCCGATAAAGATCTACGAAGCGAGTGATTTTCAATGCTCCTACTGCAGGGCCTTCGTAGAGGAAATACTGCCGACGCTCGATGCCGAGTACATCCAGACGGGGAAAGCTCAGCTAGTCTTCGTCAACCTGCCGCTCGTCGACCTGCACCCCAACGCTGCAGCAGCACACGAGTTTGCGATGTGCGCAGCTCAGCAGGACCGCTTCTGGCCAGTTCACGACCTGCTCTTCCGCCACCAGGAAAGCTGGGGCAGCTCGTCAAGTCCGGGCGAGTTCTTCCTGAGCTTGGTCGACTCGGTGGCCCTTGACCGTGACGTCCTCATGGAATGCGTCGAGACTGGAGCGCTGCGCTGGCTGGTGCAAGCAGAAGCGGTTGCCCTGTTCCAAAAGGGCATCAGAAGCACACCATCATTCGTCATACACCAGGGCTTGATGGTCGGTGCTCAGTCGCCAGAGTTGTGGAGACAGGTGCTCGATTCGCTGCTTGTGGAGAAGGCGGGGGACAATTAGGGACGGTGAGGGATGGTGAGGGACCCGCCCTCAGCCTGTTCCCAGTAGCGTCACACCGACGTCGTACAGCGCGTGGGTCCACGCCACGATCCCAAAGCCTCGAGAGACGTATAGCCCACTCAGCAACAGCCCAGCGACAGCCCGGTAAGTGAAAGAAGGGAGCGTGAGTTGATCACCGAGCGGGCCGATGTAGTGAAAGCCGCTGAAGATCAGGGCACTTCCCACCACACCGAGTCCAATGGCTAACGGCCGACCCCAGCCCAGTTTTCGCGCAAGAGCGACGAGGGCCCACACCAACAGGACTCGAAACAGCAGTTCCTCATAGAGGCCCGCTCCCAGCGAAACCACGAGTTGCGTGCCCAGCGGAATCTGCCGACCCGGGGCTTGGAACGTGTAAAGGGGACCTTGCAGCAGCCACGCGGTGAGCAGTGAGACTATGGTACCCAGCAGCAGCGCATAGACTACGCTCTCGGCAAACATGCCGCCGAAGATCCGCGAGTTGAGCCTACCACCATGGCTCCGCAGATCGCGCACCACCACGAAAGCCCCCACACCCAGCAATAGCAGGCCGAAGGCGAACACACCGGCGCGGCCTCCCAGAGAGACAAAGAGAGTCTTGAGCAGCACGTCAGCGCCATTGCGCACCCCGGCGAACGCTGACCCCGACATCGCGGCAGCCAACGCCTCGTAGAGCAGCAGCAGCGGGAGCGCGAACAGCACGCTATAGCGCGGCTGCCGGCTGGTTACCCAGTACTCTCGTGGCGACATGCGTCAAAACCTAGCACATTCGTGAGTATGTCTCACCTCCCCTACCACCTCACAACCCGATTGGCCCTGAAACTGCCGCTGCCACGCGGCAAGCTCGCCGACAGCCTACGCGGCAGGTCCCGCGCCACAGAGCGTTGGCTCCAATGGGCCTCAACACAGCGTACGAATGCGCCGCTCCTTTGGGTTCACGGCGCGTCGGTAGGTGAGGGTCTCACGGCACAACCTGTGGTAGCCAGAGTGAAATCTGCCATTCCCGGACTCCAGACAGTACACACCTTCTCATCACCTTCCGCGGAGTCCTGGCCGCAAGGGTTCGGCACCGACCGCTCCGATTATGTGCCACCCGACGAAGCCAGACACGTCGCGCGGGTCCTGACAGCACTCAACCCTTCCCTGCTCGTGTTCTCACGGGGTGATCTATGGCCCGAATTGGTGACCCAGGCACAAGCTGCCAACGTACCAGTGGCGGTCATCGGCGGCACCGTGAAGCCTTCCTCCCGGCGCCTCAGCTGGCCTGTACGGTCACTGCTGGGGACCATGCACCGGGGGCTCTGCTGGGTCGGCGCAGCTTCCGAGGCGGATGCCGACCGTTGGGTGCGGCTGGGCGTGCCCAGTGAGGCGGTCACGGTCACCGGAGATCCCAGACACGATCAGATCGTGGAGCGCGTATCGCGACTCGGCGCGATCCAGCCCCTGGTAGCTTGGGCCCGGAACAGGGAGGTGCTGGTTGCGGGGAGTGTCGACCTGGTTGACGGGCGCGTCTTGCTCGAGGCTTTTACCAAAGTATCCCGCTCACACCACCCGGCGGGCTTGATCCTGGTCCCCCACGATCCGAGCCCGCGCAACCTAGCGGGTCAGGTCAAACTCGCCGCAGAATACGGGATTCGGCTGGCCGTGTGGGATGGCGGTGAGATCAACGTGGAAACTCCCTGCGTCTTGGCGGCTACGCTGGGCGTGCTAGCCGACGTATACCTGGTGGCACAGCTGGCCTACGTGGGCGGGGGGTTCCACCCCGGGCGACTGCACGCCGCTGCTGAGCCTGCAGCGTTCGCCATTCCCGTCATCATTGGTCCCAAACATCGCTCATCCATGGACGCTCAGCTGCTCCTGCAGGGCAGAGGAGCGGTCTCACTGCCTGCGAGGACATCCAGCGAGACCTGCGCCACGATCTGGGGAAACTGGCTGAGCCGGCCCGAGATCCGGATCCAGACAGGCCTCGATGCACGACGAGCCCTACGACAAGGGGCTGCTCTGGCCACGGCCAGCGCGTTGGTGAGGATCGCCTGGCC
>Ga0209536_100001431_pt1 | contig 39791 bp, 31 predicted proteins | sample DeeMarSeWOR28_12_FD_187461 | JGI IMG/M metagenome (GOLD analysis project Ga0209536, IMG submission 187461) | Marine sediment microbial communities from White Oak River estuary, North Carolina - WOR-2-8_12 (SPAdes) (version 2) | ecosystem: Environmental > Aquatic > Marine > Intertidal zone >... | reverse complement strand
ACCATCAAAACCTGCATCCTGAATTTTTTTCAGAAAGCTATTAGCGGTCCCGTATATGATGGCTTGCCATTGGGTTTCCCAGAATGCCACATAATAATTCCCCGGGTTTCCGGCATCTTCATCTTTCAGCCATAGAGGTGGGTCTGACAGCCAATCATTATTCCAGTAATAGCGGTTGCTTTCAGCCTGACCAATAGAAACGCAGGCCAGCACCAGTCTCAGACCGCCATTCTCCTTTTGCTTTAAAAGTTCCAGGTCGGTGGGTGTGAGTTGCCAGCCACCAATAAACAGGTCGGTGATCAGTATATCATAATTGGTGGCCTGTATGGCTGCAATAAAATTGGCTTTACTGGCAAAGCTGCTCCCCCCAGTTAAAAAAAGGAAATTTTTAGCACTGTCCAACTTTGATATAAACTTGTTATTCATATCAAATGGATCGATGGGATAGGCTGGAATGGCATCCAGGTTGTAACCAGAAGCTGCAAATGAGATAAAATCATTTCTTTTATTTCTGGCATATGCGGTGTCTATCTTAGTTGTGGTAGTACAATAATCCGTTATGAAGATGGGATAATCATTGATGCGGGCCATGGAAAGAAAAAATGCCCAATCGCTCTGCACATCAAATGGTGATTCCTGGTCGACATTATGATACCCGTATATCAGTTTATCTCGACCCAATCCATCCAGTGAACTTAGGTAGGTGAAGTCTGGTAAGCTGGCCGGATGGCCATCCACTGTGATCATTTCATGAGCATTCAGACTCATGACCAGAAAGGAGGCATCCGCATTTTTAGCATAAGCACTGAGGTTATTCACAAAATCCTTCATGTCTTGCATATAATCCCGTGAAGGTGGTTTTGTGGTGGTTTCTTTTTTGCATCCGGTTAATATGAGGGCCAGCAGGATGAGGATGCTAGTATGAATTGTTTTCATGATGCGGTAGTTTTTTTGGAGAACCTGGAACCAGGAACCAAGTTACAAGATTCGATATAGAAAACGAAAAGAAAGGGTATTAAAGTATGGGGATACATGGAAGATTGTAGAATAGAAGAAAGGGGGGAGACGACAGGGCGGGGAGTTGAAGGGACCGGAAGGTGGGGCGCTGGATTGAAAGTGGGACAGGGCGACGGGGAGATGGAGTGATGAGTGTTGAGTTACAAGTCAAGAGTTACGGATCATTGTCCATTACTGACTGCCTGCCGGCAGGATTACCTGTGCACTGATTCATTTGAAAGTTGAGAGGTTTAGATTCCAGGTACCGGGCACCGAGTACCGTATACCGAGTTGAAACAAAGCGCAGATCTGAACCAGCAGCGTCGGGACATCCGGTAACCCCAAAGAAATCTGCAATTTTTTTTGTTCCTTTGATCAGACAACGGTATATGCGTAAACTATTTGAATACCCTTTATCTGCCATCACCCTGCTGGTGTTGGGTTTATTACTTGTTTTTTTTCACCCGATCCAGGTGATATCGAGAAACCTTTTTGGATACGCCGCTCACAAGAACACCGTGGATATACTCAATCTATTTATATTGAGAAGCTTATGGATCATGGGGGCCAGGATATCCTTTCATGGTTTTGAGCATATCCCTGCCAACCGCACTTTGATCATCGTTGCTAATCACCAGAGTGCCTATGATGTGCCGCCCGTAATTTGGGGATTCAGGAAGTACCATCCCAAGTTTATTTCCAAGATCGAACTGGGTAAACACATTCCCAGTATTTCCTACAACCTCAGGTATGGCGGGTCGGTGATCATCGACCGTAAAAGTGGTTCACAGTCCATAAAGGAAATTTATAAATTGGGCCAATGGATTGCTGAACGCCATTACTCTGCCTGCCTGTTCCCTGAGGGAACACGCACTAAAACAGGACGGGTCAATAAGTTTCATCCAGCGGGTTTTAAGGCATTACTGCGTACAGCCCCTGGAGCACTGGTAGTACCTTTTGTCATTGATGGTAATTATCAGCTTCAGCCAAAGGGATTATTTCCGATGCGCTTCGGGGTTCGGATTCGCTACACTGCACTGGAACCGATCGAACCAGGAAACACCCCTACGGAAGAACTTCTTGAAAAAATTGAAATGGCTATCCGTGAGTCCGTCCATTCGAATGCATCTTTGCACTAAGAAGGAGATGTTATTCATTCGATGAGAAATCTGAAACTATAGGATGGCCGGCGGATGGCCCGATTTTAAAGCTTTAGATTCATTGAAACCTGAATTAGCACTGTATATGGAGGCGGCGGAGGGCATATTTATGTATTGAATGAACCTGCCTCCCGTGAGGAAGAAAGTCAACAGGAAACTGGTTTAAAGAATCTGCCGGAGAAATTCAGGCCGGGGTGTCACGGCCCAGAAGTGTGTTGATCTGCTCAATATCCTCATCAGTAAATCCCGGTCCGTTCAGGCATTTTAGAGAATCTTTCAATTGGTCTGTATTCCTGGCCCCGATCAGGACCGAGGTGACCCTTGGTTCGTTCAGAACCCATTCCAGGGCCATCTGGGCCAAAGATTGACCCCTGCTGCTGGCCAAATCATTCAAATGCTTGAGCGTCAATATCAGGTCTGGAGTGATCACTGACTTTTGAAGAAAGCCATGGGGAATGGCAGCGCGCGAATCACTTGGAATGCCTTTCAAATATTTATTTGTTAACAGACCCTGGGCCAGAGGAGAAAATGCGATACAGCCGATCCCTTCCTTTTCGAGCCTGTTGAGCAGTCCGTCCTCAACCCACCGATCAAACATCGAATACCTGGGTTGGTGGATCAGGCATGGGGTTCCTAATTTCTTCAGAATTCGGGATGCTTTTTTAGTCTGTCCTTCAGTGTAATTCGAGATCCCAGCATATAAAGCCTTTCCTTGCCTGACGGCGCTATCCAGGGCGCCCATTGTTTCTTCCATGGGCGTGTCCGGATCGGGCCGATGCGAGTAAAATATGTCCACATATTCCAGTCCCATCCGTTTCAAACTCTGATCCAGGCTGGCCAGCAAATATTTCCGGGAGCCCCATTCACCATATGGACCCTCCCACATTAAGTATCCGGCCTTAGTCGAAATGATGAGTTCATCACGAAAGATGCCGAGATCCTCCTTAAGGATCTTTCCAAAGTTTTCTTCTGCTGTGCCGGGAAGGGGCCCGTAGTTATTGGCCAGATCGAAATGGGTGATTCCCATATCAAATGCACATTGAATTATGTCCCTGGCGTTTTTAAAATCATCTACGGAACCAAAATTGTGCCACAATCCCAATGACACTGCCGGTAGCATTAAACCACTGTTGCCACAGCGATTATATTGCATTTTCTGGTAGCGATCTGCAGCTGGATGATACGTCATTGTTTTTATTTTAAAAGTAAACATTTATACTTTAAGGAAGAAAATGATGCATCAGAAATATAATCCGGGATGTGTATTCACAAAGAAAAAAAATGTTCAAAAGTACGATTTCCTATCCATGTGTTCCCTTTATTTTTTCCTTACATTTATTGTTCTTGCAGCATATAAAATGAGCGGTCTAAAAATATATAAGGCTTCAGCCGGATCGGGAAAAACCTATACCCTGGCCCGGGAATATATTTCACTTATTTTTTCAAATCCGGAATTATTTAAAAATATTCTGGCGGTGACCTTTACCAATAAGGCTGCTGCTGAAATGAAAAGCAGGATACTGGAACGCCTGTATGAACTCTCACAGGATCCAAAACATGCCGAATACAATGCATTTCTGGTTGAGAAATATGGCAGGTCACCGGAACAAACGGCCCTGAGATCAAAAAAGATCTTATCGGACATACTCCACCATTATTCACGATTTTCTGTTCAAACCATTGATAGTTTTTTTCAGCGCATACTCCGTTCGTTTGTGATGGAACTCGGAATGCAGTATAATTATGTATTGCAGATGGATGTACAAAAAGTGCTGTCAGCAGCTATTGACCTATTGATTTTTGAGTCCGATACCCATCCTGAATTGAGGAAATGGTTATTAAAATTTACGGCATCAAAAATGGATGAGGGAAAATCATGGAACCTGAGGCGGGAGATAATGTCACTTGGAAAAGAATTGTTTTCGGAAAAGGCGAAGATGCATGCCCGGGTATTTCGCGATATCATTACCCATCCTCAAATTAAAAACCAGTACCTGGATCACCTGCTGCAGCAAAAGCTCCGGTTTGAAAATACCATGGCCGGGTTCGGAAGAAAGGCAATATCCGAGATTGAAAACAATGGATGGAATGAGAATGACTTTTACCAGAAGTCCAGGGGACCGATCCTTTATTTTCATAAGCTGGCGCAGAAGGCATCATTTGCACCGACCGGATATGCCATGCATGTGTATGAAACACCCGATAAATGGTTTCCGGGCACACACCCGCGGGCAGGGGAATTGAAGCGGTTCGTAGAATTCACCTTGCATCCCCTACTGGTAGACGCAATTCATTATAACAGAGATCATTCCAGGCAGTACCAAACAGGCCAGTTGATCCTGAGTCAATTCTATGCCTTTGGACTATTAACAGATATTGAACGGTACATACAGGAATATCTAAGAGAACAGAATGAGTTCCTGATTTCAGATATGGCGGTATTCCTGAACCGCATCATTGCGAATAATGAGGCCCCCTTCATATATGAAAAAGCCGGGGTATTGTTTCAGCATTATTTCCTGGATGAATTTCAGGACACGTCTGTTTTTCAATGGGAAAACTTTAAACCCTTAATCCAGAATAGCCTGGCAACAGGGCATGCCAACCTGGTGGTGGGCGATGTCAAGCAATCGATTTACCGGTGGAGAAACAGCGACTGGAAAATACTGGGACATCGTTTGTCAGACGACCTGAAAGAATTTAATCAAGAAACACATTCACTGGATTCCAATTTCCGCAGCCGTGAAAATATCGTTCATTTTAATAATGCGTTTTTTGCTGCGTCTGCAACATTAGTGAAGGATAAATACCAATCCAGCCTTGCTGATAATGATGCGCAGCCATCGGGATTGACTGCCTGGCAGGATCGAATCACAGATGCCTATTCAGATGTGAACCAGAAGGTTGGCCGGAAAAATATGCCTGCAGGTGGTTGTGTTCAGGTGCAGCTATTTGAGGATGAGGCAAAGTGGCAAGACCAGGTGGACCGGACGTTTCCAGCCACCATCGTAAACCTGATTAAATCGGGCAAACCAGCCTGTGAAATGGCCATTCTGGTCCGGGACCATAAACAGGGCAAACGGGCTGTGGAGGCTCTAATGGAATACAGGAAGCATAACGACCCCGAAGGTTTCCTGGATGTGCCCATCATTTCAAATGAATCGTTGTATCTTCGAAATGCCCCTTCCGTGCGCTTCCTCATAAACATGTTGAAGTACATGCATGATCCTACGGAACAGCTCAACCTGGCCGAGATGTACTTTGAATATGCACAATTGAATCAAATTAACCTGGAGGGTCGGCATACAAAGGATCTGCAGGATCTGACCCGCCTGTTATTTGATGATGATCGTAAGCGTGAATGGGGATACCTGGTGAAACTTTCATTACCGGAGATCATAGAAGGTGCCATACGCGTGTTTAAACTGGGGGACTCCCCGGATTCCGTTCCTTACCTGAATGCATTCATGGATGTGGCCATGGACTATACCCGGTCCCATTCATCTGATATTCATGCATTTATCGACTGGTGGGAGGAGGAAGGGATGGACACCTCGCTTGAGGGAGATGATCAGGGGGATGCCATTAAAGTGATGACCATCCATAAATCCAAAGGTCTTCAGTTTGGATACGTATTGATCCCGTATGCCTCCTGGACGTTTGATCATGGTAGCAATAAGGGACCCATTTTATGGTGCAATACAATGGCCCCTTATAACGATATTCCGGTGGTCCCGGTCAAGTATGGTCCAAAGATGGGAGAGAGCCTGTTCGCATCCGAATATTTCGAAGAAAAACTGGACAGTTATGTCGATAATCTGAACCTTCTGTATGTTGCCTTTACAAGAGCGGAGGATGGCTTGTTCGCGTATGGACCCGCTAACGATACATCCATGAATATGGTTGCCGGGTTGATGCAGAACGTATTTTCGATGGACCATACATCAAAACCGGTTTCTTTATCATGGTCAGAATATTGGGATCCGGAAAGTCTATCATTCCGTTTTGGCAATGTTCCGGAAACCGGAAAACAACAACCCGGAATTACATCTGTGCGTTTGAAATCCTATCCCAGCTGGGCAGGTTATTCCAGGTTAAGATTACAGTACCAGAGCGACGATTATTTCTCAGTTGACCGTTTGGAGAAAATCCGGAAAGGAACACTATTACATGAACTTTTTGAACGTATCGGCTCTGCTCGTGATGTTGAGCCTGCTGTACAAGCCATGGTGTCACAGGGAAAAATCAGTGGCTCAGAACAGGCTGGAATGATTCAGCATGTGCAAGAACTCCTCCAGCACCGGGATGTTGCAAATTGGTTTGATGGGCATTGGAAGGTGCGGAATGAAGCTGCAATACTGCTCCCCAACGGGGATAGTCTCAGACCCGACAGGTTGATGTTTAAGGAGGGGAAGACGGTATTGGTGGACTATAAATTCGGTGCGAAGAAATTGAGAGTACATGGGAACCAAATCCAGAGGTATATGAAATATTTGATGGAAATGGGCTATGGACAGGTGCAGGGATTTCTCTGGTACGTTGAGATGGGTGAGGTGGAGGCGGTTTTTCTTTGAAGGATGAAGGATGAAGGGTGAAGGAAGAAGGTTGAGGCTGAGGTTGGGTTTGCCGATTTCACCAAAGTAACGTCGGACGAAGAAGTTTGAAAAGAAAAAATACAAAGACCATTGAATTACAATTGAACTGAGTGAACGTTTGAACGACTAAAAGGAGTGAAAACCTTCCTCCTTCGCCTTTGGCTGCAGCGGACAGGCATGAGCGAAGCGGGTAATAACTATTCAATAGTCACTGAATGAGAAATCCAGTATGAGGATATGATGACCAGCAATCAACGTCATATTAAGAACCTTTATCCCTGGGGGCATGAACGCAGGTTTAATGCATATTCCAACTATTTTAAAAAGACGTTCGGGGAACGGGTGCAAAAAATATCGGTCGATGCCGGATTTACCTGTCCAAACCGCGATGGCACATTGGGCTCAGGAGGCTGCACTTATTGCAATAACGACGCCTTTAACCCATCATACTGCCACCCGGACAAAAGCGTCAGACAACAGCTGGAGGAAGGTATTGCATTTCATCAAAAGCGGTACCGGCGGGTACGGCAGTATTTAGCCTACTTTCAAGCCTATTCAAACACGTACGCGGAGTTGGATTTTTTAAAAACACTATACGATCAGGCATTTAAAGTACCTGGCGTGGTGGGTCTGGTTATCGGAACACGGCCGGATTGTGTTGATGCACAGAAACTTGATTATTTCCAGGAACTCTCCAGGCACCACTACATAATAATTGAATATGGCATTGAATCCTGCTACAATGATACCCTGAATCGGATCAACCGCCAACATACCTTTGAACAATCCGTTGACGCCATCCAGGCCACATCCCAAAGGGGAATCAGAACGGGCGGTCACCTGATCTTTGGTCTGCCAGGGGAAAGCAGGCAGGCCATGCTTAAAGAAGCAGACATCATTTCAAAATTACCGCTTGACAACATAAAATTTCATCAGTTGCAGATCATTAAGGGCACACAGATGGCGAGCGAATTTGCGGCGCATCCGGAGGTGTTTAATTTTTTTACATGGGAGGAGTACAGGGAATTTATGATTGACTTTCTGGAGCGGTTAAATCCCAGTTTCGTTGTGGAACGGATGACCGGCGAAGCACCACCGCGCTTTATTGCCGGTCCCCGCTGGGGTAAAAAACGTACGGATCAAATACTAAACCTTTTTGAACAACGCATGGAAGAGCGGGATACCTGGCAGGGGAAGTGGTTTGCACGATAATTTAAACAGATATTAGATTGGGGCAATGGCAGCCCGGATATCATAAGAAAGAGTTGAACAGGGGGTGTACAAATCGGAATATATATACTAAATCCGGATTCAGGCCCCCGTCATATTCGAAAATGTGATGAGAACGCGTGATACATGAAATATAGCAGAATCATTTTATGAACACCTTTTTACAGGAAGTTGCACAATACATCTATAAAGGAGGGAAAGCCCATCTGTCTGATGTCCATATCATATTTCCAAGCCGTCGGGCTGCCGTATTTTTCTCAAAGTATTTGTCAGAGATCATTGAAACGCCGATCTGGTCGCCACGATATGTAACGATCTCTGATCTCATGTTCGAGATATCAGGATATTCCAAAGCAGATCAGGTGGAGCTTTTGTTTACACTCTTTGAGGTGTTCCGGGTTAAAGTGAATCCACATGAAACATTTGATGATTTTTATGCTTTAGGGGAAGTGCTGGTTAATGATTTTGATGATGTGGACAAGCACCTGGTGAATGCTGAAGATCTGTTTTCCAACCTGTCTTCATTAAAAAATATCGAAGATCATTTTGAATACCTCAGTTCGGAGCAAAAGAATGATATACGTTCTTTCTGGGTTCATTTTGATGCGCCCTCAACAGACCAGGACACGTTTACCAACCTCTGGGAGGCCCTGGCACCCCTGTATCTGAATTTCAAAGAAAAATTGGACGTATCGGGCAGGGTCTATGAAGGCATGGCCAATCGGGCAGTGGCTGAGAAAATCCGGTCTGGATGGAAACCAGGAAATCCGGATGAAAAATATTTTGTGGTGGGTTTCAATGGCTTCACGCCCAGTGAGGAAGTCTTGATGGAATCCCTTAAAAGAGAGGGTCGTGCTGAATTTTTCTGGGACTACGATCCAACCTATGTATACGAGGATACAGTTCATGAAGCCGGGTATTTTCTGAGAAAAAACCTGAAGCGTTTTCCACCTCCCTCAGATTTTGTAAAACCTTCACCTCGTATTACAGAGGCCAGAGCCATGGAGGTTATATCTGCACCCAATGATCCGGGACAGGTTAAGATGATGAGTTGGACCCTGGAAGACCTGAAGCGTCAAAAGAGAGTCGAGAAAAACAATACGGCTGTAGTGCTATCCGACGAGCATCTCTTATCGCAGGTGATGCATTCCATCCCCGATGGTTATACCGATATTAATATAACCATGGGATATCCATTGATTCATACGCCGGCGTTCAGCCTGGTGCAAAACCTTGTTGATCTTCAGATGCGTAAAAAGGAATCGAATGGTTCGGTTCAATTCTATTTCAAGGATGTCATCAGAATTCTGGAACATCAGTACATTTCGAATCGACAGGATGCGGCCCTGGAGGCATTGACCGGTCAGATAAAATCAGGTAACCGTATTTTTCCAAACCAGCAATTTCTTGATGTAAATGACGTAACCAGGACCCTGTTCATCCCTGTTTCAACAGCTTCTGGTATGATCGATTATCTGCGTGAAATCCTGCTTGCGGTATTACCCGGGGATGAGGACCAGGAAGGGTCCGTTCCGGACAGAAAAAACCTGCAAAAAGAATATATCTATCACCTGTACCTGACCATCAATCGCCTGGGAGATTTGGTGATGAAAGGTATACAGGATTTTGGATTGGATGTATTTCTTCGGTTATTAAGAAAAATGCTGCATGGCGTAACCATCCCATTTCTTGGAGAACCATTGCGGGGTTTACAGGTGATGGGTATTTTGGAAACACGTGTGCTGGATTTCGAAAATCTCATCATCCTCTCAATGAATGAAGGTATTTTTCCCCGAACGGCTCCGGGATTCACCGTTATTCCCTTCAATCTCAGAAAGGGATTTGGATTGCCCACACCGGAGCACCAGGACCGGCTCTATGCCTATTATTTTTACAGGCTTCTGCATCGTGCCCGAAAGATCACATTCATTTATAATTCCAGAACCGATGGCATGAGATCTGGTGAGATGAGCCGATTCCTGTACCAACTGAAATACCTGTACGGCATGACCATGGTCTTTAAATCATTGGGAATGAGTATACGTCAGCTTCCTGACCGACCAATAGAAATCAAAAAGGGGAAAGACGAGACAGATCTTTTATATGCGTTTTGCAAACCCGGTGATGCGGTGCTGACACCCTCCGCTCTGAATGCCTATCTGGATTGTTCATTGCGATTCTATTTCAGATATCTGTCCAATATTCGCGAACCTCAGAAAATCAGTGAAGAGATCGATCAGATGGTGTTTGGGAACCTGCTCCATTACAGTATGGAAAAATTATACTGTCAAGCCCCTCAGAATTCGATTACACCGCAATTCCTGGAAGGATTAATTTCGGATGGCAGCCAATTACAGAAAGCTCTCGATTCGGCATTGACCAAAACGTGGCCCGGTGAAGGAGATGGTTCTGTATCTTCCGGAAGATTCCTCATTATTAAGGAGATACTCCTGCGTTACCTGAATCAGATCCTGGAGGAGGACCGAAAGGCGGCACCATTTAAAATTTTGGGTCTGGAGGAGCGTATAGGCTTGTCTTTTACCATTTCACCGCATAACGAAAAGCACCGGGTAAACCTGGGTGGGATCATGGACCGAATTGACCGGATCGGGGATACCATACGGATCATCGATTATAAAACGGGTGGTGTAACAAAGAATATTAAATCGATTCATGAACTATTTATCAGAAATAATCCGAAACGCAGCCGGGAAGCATTTCAAACATTTATTTATGCCTGGATGTATATCGCCAAACACGGACAACATCTGGTGGTTAAACCAGGCTTATATGATGTGCGTCAGATGCATACAGAGCATTTTACTCCGGATTTTACACTGGCCAAACAACCTGTTATAAACCTAAAATCATTTTTTGGAGAGATAGAAGAGGGACTGCTGGATTTGCTGAACGAAATATTTAATCCGTCTATTCCATTTACCCGGGCAGATGACACCAAACTTTGTGAGTGGTGCATATACCAGCGCTTATGTAAGAGAGACTGATCGGATTCTAAAACAACCAATCTGATATGGATCAAAATGAACCGAAAAATAACCACTCAGTTACCATATGTAAAAAATGTGGATACATTTGTTATACCAACACCAATAAAATAGAACAGGATGATGGTCTTCCACTATCCAGGATACAAGGTTGAAATAAAAAATCTGAAATTTCTGACTGAGGAAGGTGTGCGGTTTCCAAAAACTGCCATCATATCATTTCTTGACGGAAATGAAAAAGTGTCCCATGTTGAGATCATGGGACACCTTGACTGTGAATCCATTTATGGCAAGATCAATTCAGGTGAGGCACTTCATCTGGATCATTGCTACATTAAAAATTTTTCTTTATCCAACTACCGCGATCAGAATAAGAAAGATAAGAAGGCTTTGGTATCATTTCCATCTTTCTCAGCCCGGAACGCATTTTTTGATTCAAAATCAGGAACTGATTTTTCATTTGCGGTGTTTCAGGATGGGGATATCAGTTTTGAACATGCCCATTTTGCCAGTGGCCCTGTCACATTTAATTCTGCCAGATTTGGCACAGGAACAGTAAATTTTTCTTCTGTTTTTTTCAGGAACGGGCATGTCGATTTTTCAAATGTGATGTTTGGTGAGGGGGAAGTTAATTTCAAGAATTCTGTTTTTTATAATGGTCTGAAAGACTTCCAGTATGCTGAGTTTGGGAGCGGGCCGGTGCATTTCAGTAATACAGAATTCAATGCGGGTACCACTTCATTTATCAATGCCCATTTTGGGGATGGTCCGGTGAGCTTTAAGATTGCCCGTTTCACCAAGGGGAAGCTGGACTTCCATTATGCAAGTTTTGGTTTGGGAGACAAATCATTTGAACGGGCTGAATTTGGCGATTGTTGGGTGGATTTCAGGAAAGTGGAATTCGGAACAGGCCGCATTAACTTTAACCGGTCTGTTTTCGGTACCGGTGATGTAACCTTTGAGGGCAGTGAGTTAAATGATGGGCGTTTCAGTATGAACCGGGTTCAGTTTGGTAAAGGGGAAAAAGATTTCGAACTGGTTGATTTTGGGCGGTCTGAAGTGTATTTCGACCGTTCTGACCTGGGATACGGGAACCTGTCGTTTCAGCGTTCAAAATTTAAGAAGTTATCATTGAAATCCTGCCATCTGGATCATTATCTCGATTTACGGGTGGCAAAATGCGACCGAATTGATCTTTCAGATACCATTGCTCGCGATATCATTGATCTGCAACCGTACGATTTTAAGATGAACATTAAAACCCTCAACATTTCAGGCATGAGGCTTCTCGGGCGGATCTACCTGGACTGGAAAGAAAATGATGTCCGGTCGCTGATTAAAAACCAGGCCCACGCAACCGAACGACAGGTAGCAGAACAGTTTCGTACCTTGAAAGAAAACTTTAATGTGACCGGGAAATACAATGATGAAGATCGTGCTTATGTGGAATTCAAGAGGCATGAAGCAGTGGCCAATCGTATTGATCAACAAAAACGGAATGTCTGGAGCAGGATCTGGTCCTGGCCAGTATATGTGTTCCAATGGCTGATCTTTGATAAAATGGGATTATATGCGACCAACCCATTGCGTGTTTTGGCCAGTATGCTGGTAGGGTACCTTTTATTCTCCCTCATTTATTTTTTCCTGATTGTCTTTTCGAATGCCAATATTGTTTCATCTGTGGGAGATCCGGATCAATTATCCAGCCTGGCAGTCGCGTTTTATCATAGCGCCATCACCTTTCTGACCATTGGATACGGCGATTATTATCCTTCAGGAGCCATTCGTGTCATCAGCGGTTTCGAAGGATTTGTAGGTTTATTCCTGATGTCATATTTTACGGTGGCATTCGTCCGGAAGATACTCAGGTAAATAGTCTGTATGATCATATAATTTAACCAGAATACGATGAAAATAAAAATCATATTGCTTAGCTTTCTGGCGTTATTAATAATGCCGTCCACCCGCTCCCAGGTCCTTATAGGATTATTATTTGGTGATAAGCTCAACAATGACCGGATGGAATTTGGTTTTAATGTAGGTTCCAATATTGGTACCATCAGTGGTGTCGAAGGGAGTAAATTCTCGAGCAATCTGTGCATTGGATTATTCCTGGATTATAAAATTTCCGATCGATGGATACTTAATACATCCTTTCTTTTCTCCTCAAAAAGGGGCGTACGGAATTTTGGTCCAAACGATCAGTTTTATCCATTGCCTGATACTATAACAGCTGATTATGATTCATATCGGATCCTCAGATACATCGAGCTGCCGGTTATGATGAGCTACCGCTTTACCAAGAAATTAGGTGTGGGGCTGGGATTGGATTTTGGCTACATGAGAAAGGCTCAGGATTTCTATTCCGAGGATAATGCAAATGGTACCATTTATGTCTCACATGATATAAAGAGTTTTATCAATCGGTTTCATTTCGGAGTGATGGCTGGTTTACACTACCGTTTTAAGGGTGATCCGGGTGCCCAGATACGGGTCAATTACATTCATGGTTTAACCAATGTGTACAGGCAAGAATATGACCGGACCGGATATCATCGATCCGTTCAAATAAGTGTCACAATTCCCATTAAATTTGGGATCAGTAAATTGAAAGAGCAGGAGGATTCATAATTATTCAACTATTCCAGATCCTCTGCCGATAACATTCCAGGCCTTCTCTTCTTGGTTTGCTTAATGGATTGTTCAAATCGCCACTGATCGATCTTTTGCGGATTACCGGATAATAACACCTCAGGAACTTTCCATCCTTTGAAAATGGCGGGCCGGGTGTACACCGGGGGTGCCAGCAGACCATCCTGGAAGGAATCGGTGAGGGCGGAGGTTTCATCCGAAATAACCCCAGGAATCAACCGAACGATGGTATCCGTGATGATGGCCGCTGCCATTTCACCACCAGAAAGGACATAATCGCCGATGGAGATTTCGCGGGTGACCAGGTGATCACGGATCCGTTGATCGACGCCTTTATAATGGCCACATAAAATAATGATATTTGTTTTCAGAGACAGTTCGTTGGCCATGGGTTGGCTAAAGCTCTCCCCATCTGGCGTGGTATAAATGATCTCATCATAGGTCCGTTTTTTAGACAAGGAGGTGATGGCTTTGTAAACGGGTTCAATGCTCATAACCATACCTGCGCCACCGCCAAAAGCATAATCGTCAACACTTTTATATTTGTCGCTGGCAAAATCTCTGAGTGGGTGTACGAGGACTTCCACGATTCCTTTTTCCTGTGCACGCTTAATAATAGAATGGTTAAGTGGGCTTTCGATCAGTTCAGGAAGTACCGTCAAAATATCAATTCTCATAATGGGCCTGGTCGGTAATGCTTTTATTCTTTTTTATTATCCTCACTGTTCTCAGAAATGTTTGGAAACTCTTTGATACATTCGAGGGTTACAAATATGCGGTCGCCCGGAAAATAATCGACAAGTAATGCTTCCATTGCCAGTCGTCTGGGCAGCTGGTAATTCAGCTCGAATCGTTCGGGTGTCAGATCGACTGCATAAGCGGTGATGGTTTCATTGATGTCCCTGAAATATTTCTTAAAGTACTTACCGCGACCACCTGCCACATCCATATATTCGGCTTCAATGGGGGTGCCATCCAGTTCATAAACCAAATAGCGTTCCCCTTCTTTGATTACAGCTAATTCATAATCATCTTCTTTATATTTCTTATCCACTACCTGGTCGTAACCATAATGGTCCATGGTTTCGTGAATTTTCCAGATCCCTTCGATGACATTCAGTTGGACGCTGTGTTCCTCAAAATAATTTTCAAATGCGTCCCGGCTTGTAAATTGAGACTCAGGTGGAATGGCCTTTTGCTGTCCGTTATTAATGGTCACCCCATAAAAATTAAATCCATCCCGCGGTGACTCAACCACATCAATTTTGTAAATATTCTTTTCCAGATACGGAAACCAGATCTCGAATTCCAGGTCTTCCTGGTACATGGTGACTTTTTCTCTTTCGGGGCATATGGGAATATTTTTGGCTGTGACCATATATCTGGCGTCGCGTGTCCCGCTCGGTGCAATATGGAATGCTTTATCAGCACAAACAAATGCTTCTCCTCTGGGATGGTAATAGAAATGAATTTTCGTGTAAACCTCTGTAACCTCCACCTTTCGTATGTAAAGGTCTGGCGTGGCAGATTCCTCCACATTGGGAAAGAGGGTGACCTGACCATGACTGGTTACCAGTCCTGCCGTAAGTAATGATATGAGGGTGATGAATTTCACTTTCCGTTTTAAAAACATCGCATATAAAGTTATAAAATTCATTTGTAAATCAGGCTCAAAAAAAAACCACCAGGGTTGAATCTGGTGGTTTTTCATACGGTATGTTCAATTCTTAGAATGTATCTCCAACAAAAGGTAAATTTTCAAGGATTTCGTATTTAACAACAGTCTGAATATACTCTTCTATCTGAAGGAATCGGACGGCTATACCAGCCGACAGCTCCTTTTTCATTTGTTTATAATATTTGCTTTTCAGAGCGGTCATTTTCTTATTATACTGTGTGGCTGATTTTAACATTGTATCGACCTGTTCATCCGTAATGTTTTCAAAATTGTTCACATAGTCAGACAGATATTGAATCCTGAAATCATTTAGTTTTGTAGCTTCCGCATCAAATGATTTATAGAGAGGCCAGAATTTGGAACCCTCTTCTTCGGATAGCCCCATATTTTCTTCAAAGATCGCTATCTTGGCTACTTTGAAGTAAGACCGGATCAGTTCCTGTTCTGTAGTGGTCTGACCGTATGTCATAAAAGAAAATATAGAGAGAAGAACGATGGTTAAGAAGGTTCTCATAATGTGCATTGTATTGGTTAAAAAGCAAAAATAAGAGCTCCGGTAAAATCACCCTGGACCATGGCGGAGCTGGCACTCAGGCCACCGCTGCAGCCGCCGGTTCCGCACCAGAAGCCCAGGCCTCCGAAATACATGGGAATAAGCATCCTGGCTTGCAAACGGATACCGATATGTTCGGTTGGGAAAATCTTTATGCCTCCCGCCAGGCTGGCAGAAAACCGCCATTGGGCACTATATTGGGAATCCTGCGGTGTAAATATTGCAGCACCAATCATCCCCACACCAAACGGACGAATGACATCATCCATGAGTTCACGTAACACACCCACCTGGAAATAATCATTTGACAATTTGAACGGGATGTAGGGATCTTCCGCGTATTCATGGATCTCAAGATCAGAAGCCATACGGTTATACATAAACTCCACCTTGGTCTGGTATGCAATTTCATATGAAATGGCAATACCGAAGTTCTGACCATCTTTCACTTTGGCATAACCGTTATATGTATTCAGACGCCCTCCAAGCATCCAGCCCGTATAAGGGGTGATTTCGAACTCCTGGGAAAATCCGGAGATGGATAAAAAGCTCAGCAATCCCAGGAGTATGGTTTTCTTAAACCTATTCATAATAGACCATTGGTATTTATTCAGATCCATAGCTAGTTATTAAAATGGAATCCCACACCAAAGCTGAGGTACGACTGGCTGTCTGCATCTCCGGCTTTCAGGGTATAGTCATACCTGGCAAACACATTCAATCCAAGGCCATAGGAGATGTCATAAAGAAATCCCAGTTCCGGATAAAATCCAAAATGCCATTTTTTCTCTTCAAGTGTATAAATGCCCATATCGGTTCGAACATTTTGCTTGTAGGTTCCCAATCCAGCTCCGATATAGGGCATAAAATTCAATCCGCCTCCAAAGAAATATTTGGCACCGACGGTGATGGGAAATGAATTGATATAACGGAATTGTTTCCCTGTAATACTTTCTGTACCCACAGTATAAGTATCCGTGGGCATTTCTTCGTAAAAAACATGCCATGAAAACCGCAGGTCAAGAGCCACATCATCACTTAAAAACCTTCCAATTTCAAAGCTGGCACCACGGAAACTGGTCTTGGAAACAAAATCAGAAGTATTTCCCAACGGGACCGACATATCATAGGTAAGATTGGTATAAAATTCCTGGCCTTGCACGTTTATCGTAATCACAAGGGCCGTAATGGTTAAGAGATATTTTATTTTTTTCATGATCGTTTGGGTTTGGCTTGATTAATTGTTGTCGAGATAAGAAGACTGGGTAAAGGCCTGATCGATAATACGGTCAATGCGTGCTGTCATATTGGAGGTGCTGCTGCTGACCAAACCGTTGCCGATGCCCTGCCATACGATGGTAACTTTTTCTTCGTCCGGATCAATCAGATCGGGAGGAATAATCTCGAGAAATACAGTACCGGTCGTATAACTGTAATACACAGGATAACCACCGGGATACCCGGGATAGCCAGGGTAGTATCCGCCCATTCCCCAACCGGGGTACCATCCCCACCAATAACCGCCTCCAGGAATGATACCAATACCAGTGTATTTGCTGGTGGTAATGGTTATGGTAAGATATATATCCGCTTCTTCATAATCGAAGACCCGGGTATAATTATAAGACGCCATATTATCTGCGGCGCGTTCCAGTATCTGATCATCATAAGAACGGTCGATATCATCATCTTCCCCTTCCCCAATAGCGTGGAATACGGAATCCGGCATGAAATAAAATACATCTGTTGAGAAGTCGTAGGAGTCATCATAATTTGTGTATACGATATCCGTATCACTGTAATATTCAACACCTCCCGGATAGCACGAAAAAATTACCAGGGGTATGGAAAGCATCAGAAAATAAACAAAGATCTTTTTCATATGTATCAGTTTTTAGTAATAATATCAGCTAAATGAGCTGCAAATTTATAATAATTCTAAATTAATTGTAAGTTTTTTATGAATAATTCTGGAAAAAATGATTGTTGTCCAAAACTACAATGCCGTATTAAATTAAAAGAAGTAATAATGAGTATGGTACCGTCAACCAGTTATAAGTATTTAATAACGGCATTTCTCGAACGGTATTGTGAAAACTGATGGATTCGGAATATGGATCACTCAGGCGTCTGTGAATGATGGATGCGGGATTCTGAAATGAATTGGCTTACCAGTGTGTGTGGAATCCATTCAAAGGTGTAATTCCTGATTTGGATATTTCCTTCGGGTTGTTCCCATATCTCTTTCAGATTATGATGGTTCTGTTTTTCATGGGGAGGAGTGGATGCATCTATCCATTTCCTTCCATCGTACAATATCCAAAGAGGTGTTTTATAATACTGTGCCAGAATGGCCAGGTTTAATGTTCCCACTTTATTTATAAAACCATCTTTATAAACCCGATCAGCCCCGGAAATAATGACATCAACATCAAACACCGCATTCGCAGATTGCGCTTCCGTAATCAGGATTATTTGGTGTCCCATCCGGTCCAGCCATTTTGCCTGTTCTCGCCCCTCATACAATGGTCTGGATTCAGTCTGGAAAATGGTTACAATTTCTGATCGGTCAGCCAGCCATTTAAAAAATGTTTTTACTGTAAGACTGTGGCTGTGCACCAGGAATTTTTCCCATTTCGGGTCGATGGATTTGTAGGCATGTTCCGCAATTTTTTGATCCACATGTGCCCAATGTGACTGGTATTCATGGAAACGGGATTCAAGCCTTTTTAAATCATGAGTACCCGTGGAGGACATAAAGGAAAAAAAATGCTGAACAACCGGAAAGGGCTGAAACAATTCTGAATACTGGCGCAGACTATGCTCCCAGTTCTCGGGATCAATTACACTCTTCTTTGTCTCCTGAAAAAACGTTTCGAATGCTTTGCAGATATGGGAAAGCAATTCCAGTGATCCGGAAGTGTGATCCTCGCTTATCTCCTGAATACGATGCTGTAGCACGAGCATATTGGGACATATTACCTATAATCCGATCATGGCATACACTCCCGCTTTTGAGAGCACGACATCCATAATCAGGCCAAAGAGGAACAACACACTGAATCGTTTATTATACTGGAATGCATGAGCGGATAAATACAATGGCCAAACATCTTCTTCCAGGTCTTCGGGTTCTTTAGTGGGCCTGGGCTTTCTGAAGATATGGATGGCCCATAAAAGCTTCGGGAGGGCCAGCAGCACCAGGGCCATCATGGGACCGAGTTGCCGGGTGATGATCAGGAAGCCAATGATCAGGTACTGCCCGATCCATAATCCGATGGTGGTATACCGGGCGGCTTTTTGCCCAATGAGGACCGGGAATGTATACACTTTTTTGGCTCTGTCTTCCGGCAATTTATCCGTATGTTTTCCAAATAAGACCGTGGTGGGTCCAAATGCGTATACCAGGCTGAGGATGGCCACACTCCAGCTCCAAATACCGCCTGTGGTCACATAATAGGTGCCTCCCAGCATCAGGGGACCCCACACAAGGATCACGGTCAGTTCACCCAAACCAATATACTTTAAAGGCCAGGTATAGAAGATCAGAAAGAATAAACCTGCCAATAACAGGAATAATGTCCCCGTACCGGTTTCAAGGACCAGGTATATTCCAGCCGCCATCGCCAGGCCGAAGGTTACCATAAAATAAGACCAGAATTGCCGGTTGGTGAAAAGGCCATGTTCCAGGGTTTGAGGGCCGTATTGCGACCTGTAATAATTATCTTTATCTATGCCCCTGCGATGATCGATAAAGTCGTTGATCAGGTTATTCGAGGCATGGGCCAGTACCAGACCGACCATGGCTGCCAAAAAATAGGGCCATGAGAATGATCCATCACGAAATGCCAGCAAACCCCCAATGCCAGCAGCGATAGCTGTCATAATAAACACCGCCGCCCGGGTCGATATCAACCAGCGCGATATGATATCCAGCGTGTTCCATTCCTCTCTTGATATTCTGGGGATGATTCGAAGCGCTTTTCCCCACATAGAAATATGTGCCATGATTCTTTGTTTTTTGAGGTTCAAAACTATTGAAATCATCTCATTTCAATTATGTATTGAACGATAATTAGATTCTAAATAACAGGTCAGAACTTTGTTTTGTTTGTTTTTTCGCCTGGCTGAGGCGGGTTTATAAGTTTCTTTTGTTATTATCTCATAAAACCGCATCCTGATTATAGTAAATCTGGCCCAAACAGGCCAAAGGCATATGCCTGATAAAATTAGTGAATAATTTAAACTCCATTTAAATAATCCGCATTGAATGTGTAAACCACTTTTCGCATTATTTTTGCATACTATGCCAGCTGATAAAGGACCAGACGATACCACTTTTTTTCCTGAAGCAGTCCGAACCCGGAAAGTATTCAAAGATCTGATTCTGCATATCCATCCCACGCAGGTACGAAAAACCAGTATCCGGTTCAGTCATACCTGGGGGCTGGGAGGAATGGCACTCATCCTTTTCCTGTTGCAGTTGTTTACAGGATTAATGCTTCGGTTTGTTTATGAGGCCTCTCCGGAGAAAGCTTATGAGTCCATATTGAGCATACAAAACCAGGTTTTCCTGGGACAATTTGTTAGAAATATTCATCATTACAGTGGCATGTTCATGGTGGTGGTTACTTTTTTGCACATGCTCAGGGTTTTTTTTACCGAAGCCTACCGGCCACCGCGTCACGTCAACTGGATCATTGGTATTGCCATGATGCTTCTGGTGGTACTATCCAATTTTTCAGGATACCTGTTGCCTTGGGACCAACTCTCATTCTGGGCCGTTACCGTGGCTACCGGTATGCTCCATTATATTCCATGGATAGGCGATGGTTTGATGGAACTGATCAGGGGAGGACCGGATATCGGGCCGGTCACGTTGGTTAATTTTTATAATTTTCATACGGCCATTCTGCCATTAGCAATGATTATTTTAATGGCCTATCATTTCTGGAAGGTCCGCAAAGTTGGAGGTGTGGTGGTTCCAGGTGGTTCTGCCAACCCCGATAAGGAATATGTACCCACCATACCCAATCTGGTGGCTAAAGAACTCGTTGTGGCCCTGGTATTACTGGCTTTTGTTTTTCTCCTCAGCGCTTTATGGGACGCCCCCCTCCAGGAACGTGCCAATCCATCGATGAGCCCGAATCCAGCCAAAGCTCCATGGTATTTCCTTGGGATACAGGAACTCCTTATGCACTTTCATCCATTCTTTGCAGCATTCGTTTTTCCGGCCATTTTCTTATCGGCCATTATATGGTTACCGTACTCGAAATTTGAAACTAATGGTGGAGGGATCTGGTTTGCTTCGGAACGCGGTAAGAAACTGGCACTGAGAACCGGTGTAATCACTATATTTCTTATGATAATCCTGGTTTTACTGGAAGAATGGATACCAGAATTCGCTACCGAATCAAGTTCGTGGTCGTGGTTTTTTGAAGGATTCCTGCCCTCGCTCGTCATATTCCTGGTACTGGTTGGATGGATCGTATCGCTGAAACGGAATTTCAAGTATACCCGGAATGAAATAGCCCAGGGTGTTTTCATATTGTTTACAATGAGTTACGTTGTGTTGACCATTTTTGGTATATGGTTTCGTGGTCAGGGAATGGCCCTGGTGTGGCCCTGGTTAAGATGATCAGAGTAAGAAATTATTCTTCGAATGGCAAGAAAAAAGAAAATAGATGTAAGCCACAATTCCAGCATTTCAAGAAGAGTATTCTTCAATAGGATCTGGCGTTTGCTGGGGGTCGTTGCTGCATTTGAAGCAACGGTATTATTTTTTGCATTTTTGTTTTCCGGCGAAAAACGTCGGGGAAAAACCGACCTGAGTCAGGTCAAGGTGATCGGACGGCTCGATGATTTCGAACCCAATACCGTATATCCCTATCGGAGTGGGCAGCTATACCTGGTGCGGTTGCGCGATGGGGGATTCCTGGCCATATCTTTAAAATGCACCCATCTTGGTTGTTCAGTGCGATGGAATGAAGATTCGGAACGATTTGTTTGCCCCTGCCATGCGTCTCAGTTTGACAAAACAGGCAATGTTCTCAGTCCTCCGGCTCCACGAGCGCTCGATTTGTTCGAGGTGTTTTTAGAGGATGGTCTGGTCAAAGTGGATCTCAGCAAGAAGTTAAAACGGCGGTTTTTTGAACCATCACAGGTGACCCATGTCTGAAATAGTGAATGATCATATTAGATACTGGCAGTGGTGGAAAAACATTGGGTTGGTGGCCACCACCGCCATTGTTTTATCTTTTCCCATTTACCTCCTGAGATCGGCCCTTGTTGAATCCAATGTCCCTCAGAATGCTGACCAGGCTTTTTATGTGGGTAGTGAAACATGTATTGAATGCCATAAACTCGAGTATGATCTTTGGCTGGGCTCACATCATTATCATGCCATGGATACAGCCACGGAGGCATCGGTCCGGGGCGATTTCGATGATCGCATTTTTGAATGGAATGGTACCATCAATCGTTTTTTTAAACGCGATGGAAAACTGTTTGTAGAAACGCCTGGACCCGAAGGTGAAATGGGTTCATTTGAGATCGCCTATACCTTTGGTTATGAACCGTTGCAACAGTATCTCATTGCCTTCCCCGGTGGCCGGCTTCAGTGCCTGCCAATAGCCTGGGACACAGAAAAAAATCAATGGTTTCATTTATATGACAGTGTATATGATGAGGAGATCCTGCCAGACGACTGGTTATACTGGACCAATAATGGTCAGAACTGGAATGGCATGTGTGCTGATTGCCATTCCACAGATCTGAAAAAGGGCTATGATGCCCAGTCAAAAACTTTTAATACCACCTGGTTTGAAATCAATGTCGGATGCGAGGCGTGCCATGGCCCCTCATCCGAACACCTCGATTGGGCAAAACTTCCGGATATTGCCCGTCCAACCAATACGAATACAGGATTGCTTATACAAACCAGCAATATCACTACCCGTCAGTATGTAGATCACTGTGCCCGCTGTCATTCACGTCGCGGCGTTCTGGAAGATTTCAATGTGGCGTATCAGGATCTCCTGGACTACCTGGTCCCGCAGCACATCGGTGAGCCCTATTATTTTGCCGATGGACAAATACTGGAGGAGGATTATGTATATGCATCCTTCCTGCAAAGTAAAATGTTCTTCAACGATGTCAGGTGTAATGATTGCCATGATGCGCATAGCGTTAAATTGATTAAGGACGGCAATGAATTGTGCCTTCAATGTCATAAAAAGTCGGACTATGACACCTTCGATCATCATTTTCACAAATATGAAGGAGAAGAGGGAGATCCGCTCATTCTGGCCGACAAAATCGTAAATGTTGGTGAGGGGGCCCAATGCATCAACTGTCATATGGCCGGACGTTATTATATGGGAAACGATTTTCGGAACGACCACAGCTTCAGGATTCCCCGCCCGGATCTGAGTGCGGATATTGGGGTTCCCAACGCATGTAATCAATGTCATACCAATGAAACCATTGATTGGTCGGTAAAATACATGCAAACATGGTATGGGAAAAGCAGGAAACCACACTACGGGAGTATTTTAGACCGTGGCAGGGAGGCCAATCCGGATGCCGAAGAAGCGCTTATAAAGCTCGCTTTTGACACGCTTTACCCGGTCGTAGCCAGGGCTACAGCCATATCATTGCTGAGCAATTATCCATCTGAAAATAGTACAAAGGCTATTGCTGACCTGCTTTCTGATAATGAGTCGATCATCCGTCATGCGTCTGTTCAGAACTATCTGGTGTTCAGTGAGGAGAATTTTCTCCGGGATATGATGTCCATGCTGTACGATCCTGTCCGGGCAGTTCGTATGAATGCGGCTTTCAGGTTGAGTGCCCTGCCGTCAGATCAAATCGACACGCTGCATGAGGCCGCGTATCAGCGGGCCATTCGGGAATATATCATGGCCATGGAATATACGGCCGAATTTGCGGCCAGCAGACATAACCTCGGTATCCTATATGCTAACATGGGGGAATTACAAAAGGCAGAACTGAATTACCGGGAAGCCATCCGGATCGACAACCAGTTTTACCCTGCTAAAATGAATCTGGCGATGGTTTATAACCAGATGGGGGATAATACCAGGGCCGAGATCCTTTTTAAGGATATCGTTGACAAACATCCTGAGGTTTCAGAGGCCTACTATTCGTATGGACTGCTTTTGGCAGAAATGCAAAATTACACGGAGGCCGTGACCTATCTTAAAAAAGCTGCAGAACGCATGCCGGAACGGCATCGGATCTTTTATAACCTGGGATTGCTGCAACAATATATGAATGCTCCCAGGGAGGCCGAAGCGTCTTTTCAAAGGGCCCTGAGTCTCCAGCCCGATAATATGGATTACCTGTACGTCCTGGCCGACTTTTATATAAATCAGGGGCAGTTTGAAATGGCAGAGCAATATGCACTCCGAATCCAGGAACGCTATCCGGAGTACAGTGTTGGCACTGACATATTGGAGGTTATTAATCATGCCAGGCAAAGGGAACCGCAATGATAACCGATCAATCACAGTTTCAAATGTCTAAACAAGCGCATTCCGACACGAATAAAATTTGGCATGAAAACCTCAGATCATCAATTTATATTATCAAAGCTTTATTTATTAAGTATTTTTAAGGGCCACTGAATCCGTAATCCAACCATCAGCTCCACATAAATTCTGGAATGATAATGACCTTGTTCAGGGTTCGATTGAAAATGATCCTGAAAATCCATAATTTTTTTAAGAAAATAGCAAAACAGATAGGGGTCTTTAGTATTTTTGATTTTTGCAACCTGGGATTTTTGAAAAAAAATATGAACTGGCTGAATTATCAGTGCAATTGAAATGATTGAACAAATTTCACAAATTTTTGTTTAGGGAACATACACATAATGTCTCGTTATGAAACGATTAGGCTTTTATTTTATGTTGGTTACCATCGGATGGTTAACCTATACTTATGCGGGTTACGCCCATGAAGGTGAGTCACCTCAGAAGTCGAAAGGTCAGGTGGATACGATCCGGGTGAATCTGGATGGCCAGGGTTTTGAATTCATTTTTACTTTCAAAAAAGGCAAGGCCCACAACCATCCCTCATTTGTTTTCTGGCTGGAAGATATTGAAGGAGCGTATATTCAAACATTGTTTATTACCCAATCGGTCGGGACCGGCATTTTTGGACGTGCCGATGCAGGGAATGGCAGATGGAAGAACGAAGCGGGTGAATCGATCCGGCCTGCTTCATTACCGTATTGGGCACACAAACGCCAGGTTTTGTCACGTGGGGACTTATATATTCCCACCCCTGAAAATCCTGTGGCCGATGCATATACAGGGGCTACTCCGCCAAAGAATTTTGTCCTGGTTGCGAGATCGGACGAATCTCCGACTCATCGGTTTCGGGTATTAATGGAGATCAATCAACCATGGGACTGGAATGACTACTGGAATAATAGCAAGTATCCTGGTGACCAGGATTATCATTCCTCCTGTCAACCCTCTGTCATTTATGCCGTCACTCTGGAACTGGATGAATCTGGTCATGCATACTATCTCAATCCCATCGGGCATGGTCACTACTCCGGTGATGACGGGCGTCTCTATACCAATTTAACCACTCTGACTTCTGCACTTGAAATTGTTGAAGAGGTAAAAGTCATCTTTAATTATTGAAAGAAATGCCTCGAAAAATGAAACATATTGCTACAATTTTTCTCTTATATACTTTTACCATTATTTATGGGGTTGCACAAACGGGGAAGATTGAGGGGCGTGTATACGACAAATCAAATAACGATCCCTTACCATTTGCCAATATTATTATTGACGGCACCAACATTGGAAGTGTAAGCGATCTGGATGGTAATTTTCTGTTCACCGGAGTGGAGCCGGGATTTGTAAAACTCAGAGCCTCCTATGTGGGTTACAAACCAGCCATATCCGATGAGATCCAGGTGACCAATGCCAAGACCATGTATATTGAAATTCCCATGGAGCCTTCCGGTCAGGAAATTGAGGAGGTGGTTGTTCGGGCCTCTCCGTTCAGAAAATCAGAGGAGTCCCCGGTTTCCCTTCAGCGGATCGGATTATCCGATATTGAGACCAATCCGGGCAGCAATCGTGATATCAGCCGGGTGATTCAATCCTTTCCTGGTGTGGCCTTCATACCTACATTTCGTAACGATATTATCATTCGGGGAGGAGGACCCAGTGAAAATGTGTTTTACCTGGATGACGTGGAGATTCCCATTATCAATCATTTTGCCACCCAGGGGGCTTCCGGCGGACCTGTTGGAATCATCAATGCAGATTTACTCAGTTCAGTGAATTTTTATACCGGGGCGTTTCCTGCCAACCGGATGAATACCCTGAGCTCCGTTATAGATTTGAATCAAATTGAGGGCAACAAAGAGAAGCCAAAATTCCGGTTCAGCGTGGGGGCATCAGAAATGTCATTCACGATGGATGGACCGGCAGGAGATAAATCTAGCTATCTTTTTTCAGTGCGGCGTTCGTACCTGCAATTCTTGTTCAGTGTTCTTGAACTGCCATTCCTGCCTACGTTTACAGATTATCAGTTCAAATGGAAAACACGGTTTAATGACAAAAATGAATTGAGTATCATAAGTATTGGAGCGTATGACCAGTTCAGACTCAATACAGGTTTAGAGAATCCGGATGAAGAGCAGGAATTCATTCTGACATCCCTGCCTGTCAATAATCAGTGGAATTACGCCATTGGAGCCGTATATAAACATTACCGGGAGAATAGTAGTCAAACCATCGTGGTGAGCAGGAACATGCTGGATAATTCGGCGTATAAATTTCCCGACAATAATGAATCGCTGGCTAAAAGTTTTGATTATGCGTCCCAGGAGATTGAAAACAAATTCCGGTTCGAAAATACCACCCGGGTTGGAGGATTCAAATTAAATTTTACGGCCAACCTGGATTATTTGAAGTATAATAATCAAACCAGTCAGCAAGCTTTGATCAATGATCAACTGGAACTGATTGAGTATGCCAGCGACCTGGATGTGTGGCGCTGGGGATTGTCGTTTCAGGCCAGTCGTGCGTTTATCGATGATCGTCTTATTCTGTCGGCTGGCATACGTGCCGATGCCAACAACTATGCAGCCAGTATGCAGAATCTCTTACAACAGCTTTCTCCGCGTGTCTCAGCACGTTTTATCATGCTCCCCAAGGTGAGTTTGAATATGAGCCTGGGACGGTACTACAGAATGCCTGCCTACACCTCCATGGGATATATGGAAAATGATGAATATGTCAATAAACAAAATAATATCAGGTATATTGAATCAAATCATGCCATTTTCGGAATTGAATATATTCCCAGGGATGATATGGTATTTACATTGGAAGGATTTTATAAAGGGTACGATCATTATCCAATATCAGTGAAAGATTCGGTTCCGCTTTCCACCAAGGGTGCAGCCGATTTCGGGGTCATTGGTAATGAAGAAATCACCTCAGATGGGGAAGGGCGAGCCTATGGGTTTGAACTGATGAACCGGATCAAAACCGGTAACTGGCTGAATTTTATTTTTTCTTATACATATGTTCGCAGTGAATTTATTGGAAATAATGAAGAATGGGCACCGTCAAGCTGGGATAGCCGGCATATCATATCATCGACAGCCACGGTTAATTTTGGAAAGAATTGGTCAGCCGGTGCCAAATGGCGTTTTTCAGGTGGATTACCCTATTCCCCATATGATCTTGAGTATTCATCGATCAAAGATGCCTGGGATATCAATGGGGGGCCATACACTGATTATTCACAGGTGAATTCCATACGATTTTCCAGTTTCAACCAACTGGATATCCGGGTTGATAAACGGTATTTCTTTCCAAAATGGTCATTAATGCTGTATCTGGATATTCAAAACCTCTTCAATCAGAAAGCAGAGCAACGGCCCTATGTGGTGCGTGAAAAAGACGCAAATGGAGATTATATCCTGGTTGATAATGATACCAAATATGTTCTTAAGACCATTGACAGCACCACTGGCACCGTGTTGCCAACCATTGGCGTCATGGTAGAATTTTAAATATGGAACTGACTTTTCGATAGGATTGAACGGGTAGCCCCGTTCGTACCGTAATCCCTTTTGAAAGCAGTGTCCTGCTACCTCAGGTTCATACGTTCAAATAATTACAGCCTGGTTGCCTCAGTAGGATAGAATGTTGATGGGAAGTGCCCTGGACGGATTAAAATCCAGCATCGCATTTATCAGCATCACAGCCTCAAACTGGTTGACCTCCCCGACATGTATCGGCATGGCTTTGATTCGGCCTGACTGAAGCAGGTAAGCCCGCTGGGTCCCGGGCAGTAAAGGTGTTGCAGGTGTATACCAGATGCCCTGCCTTAAGAATAATAAATTACAATAAGTACTATCCGTCAGATAACCATTGCGGGTAAAGATGATATCATCAAACCCGGGATGTGTGTCACGCATGGTCTGAAATGCAGTACGATCGACAAATTTCAAGGGATACCTTATATCGGATTCTATCAGCTTGATGCGCGCTGGTTGTTTCTCAAAATATGTCTCATACTGAATATCAAAAATATCTTTTCCATAGATCATCCGGCATTTAACATGGCCTTTACAAAAAGTGCCAGGCACGTTTATATGGGATGCAATATTCATTTCATCCCGAATGCCGAAAACCTCCTGCCGGCTTCTATTGACGCGATCCTGATGATATTCTAACCGCTGAGGGAGACCCGCCTTAATGTGTATGCTTTCAAACAATAGGGACATAAATCTTATCGATGAGTTCCTGATATTCAAGTGCCACCTGACTGGCGACCGTTATACCACCACCACTTTTGTAGAGAACCTGCCGGTTCTTGATTTCCATGTAACGAATCATAACAGCACTTTCGACCGTGCGACCGTCAAAAAAGCCAAATACACCGGTAAACAGACCCCTTTCATGCGGTTCCACATCCTTGATGATATCCAGTGTTTTTTTCTTGGGCGCTCCGCTGATGGACCCTGCAGGTAAAAGTTCAAACAGATTGGTGCCCAGATGATCGTAAAATTCCGGACCAATCTGCCCAACCACCTCTGAACTGACCTGGAGGAGCTCTTTCTGATTGGTTTTGAGGTGATCGATATAACGAAATGAGCGCACATATACCTGCCGGGCAACCAGGTTCAGATCATTCCTGATCAGATCCACAATGGTATGATGCTCTGCCGTTTCTTTAGGATCGTTCAGCACTTTGTTATGTGCATCCGGTATCCGGGCATCTATGGTTCCTTTCATGGGGAACGACCGGATGTGGTCTGTCTCTGTAATGACAAACTTTTCAGGGGAGAACACCACCACTTTCCCAGGCAGAAGAATCTTATATGGTGCCTGTGCATGATAAAAGATCTGTTCAAACGTCAAGTTGGTTTCAACATGAGCCGGGAAGGTCATATTTGTCAAATAAGTATTGCCATGATGGAGGTGTTCCTGGACTTTCTCAAAGGCATTTTTATAGATTTTGAATGACACAGGTGTGGCTTTAAACTCAATCTTTTCTGGTAGATCGGGGGCCTCATTTCGATCCACATTGGTATATTGGCCGATCATATACAAGACTCCGGCATTTTGTATATCAGGTGGTTCCAATACGAGGTTGGCATTCTGGTCAAAACTAACCACAAACAGGAATGGCCGTCGATGACGTCCCATCCGGTTCATTTTATCTATGGCCTGCAATTTATTGAGCATTGGCAATGGACAGCAATTGAATTTGTAAAAATATTAATATGAACTTAAATGGGGAAGGAATTCAAGTCATTTGGATTCAGAATTGGTAAAAATGATAATATGAACTGTCCACACTCATTGAAAAAATAAATTGCCATCCGGACTGAAGTCATATGATTCATATGATCTGTCATATTAACGTACTCAACGTCGATAAAAAATTGAAGCAGATACCTATTCCATTCATCAAATAATATCCCAACCTTTTTTTACTTTTGTGATCCATGCATTCAACAGATATACATACCGGCCATTTGTTTTTTGTAGATCCGCTCCGGCATGCGCTGCTGATTACCACATTCATCATGATGGTCATGCTCATTATTGAGTATCTGAATGTGTTATCCCGCGGCAGCTGGAGTAAGCATTTGAAATCATCATCCTGGTTGCAGGTTGTTTTTGCCGGGTTGATGGGGATCATCCCCGGATGCCTGGGCACGTATACCGTGGTTTCGCTGTACGCCCACCGCATCATGAACTTCGCATCACTGGTTACTGTGATGATAGCCACTTCAGGAGATGAAGCATTCCTGATGATGGCCATGATCCCGAAAACCTACCTGATATTAACACTGATTATTTTTGGTATCGCTGTGTTCACCGGTTTCATTTTAAACCTGATCCCCAGGATATCGAACTTTCAGCCTTTCTCAGATCAGCATAAATTACCCATTCATCATGAAGACCATGAATGTCAATGTTTCCAGAGGGAGACCATCATACCCCAGCTACGTGCTTTATCGTTCACCCGGGCCCTGCTCATCGCGGGCGGGATACTGGTAATGGTATTCGTGGGACTGGGGGAACTTGGCCCGGAAGATTGGGGTTGGATGCGTGTGGTTCTTTTCACAGGTTCTATAGTCACCTTGTTCATTATTATTACGGTACCTGAGCATTTCCTGATGGCCCATTTATGGGAACACATACTGAAAAAACATTTGGTAAAAATATTTTTATGGAGCCTGGGTACCCTTATCGCGCTTCACTTCATTGAGGATCAGATTGAAATCCGTAAATGGATGGATGCCAATCTGGTATGGATGATCGTTATTGCTGCATTAATCGGGCTGCTTCCAACGTCTGGCCCACACCTGGTTTTTATAACTTTATTTGCTTCAGGCACCCTGCCTTTCAGTGTTTTGCTCGTCAATTCCATGGTCCAGGATGGCCATGGGAGTTTACCCCTTCTTGCCGAGTCAAAGAGAAGTTTTATTTACATGAAACTGTTAAATTTCCTGGTCGCTTTAATATTTGGATTCCTGCTTATTTTGCTGGGATTCGATGTGGTCGCTTCAGGCTTTTGATATAATGCACCAAACGGCACCATATTAATAGGTTTAAACACAGGTTAACCATACTCTTATTTATTTAAATAACTTATTTTTTTGAGTATTCAGGGTGATTGTATATTTTCGTAGCCTGATGATACTCTGAAACCCCTTGCGCTTTTACCCTGGATGGAGGCAGGTGTAAATTGATAAATGATGGATATGAAAGATGTAAATAAGGACGTGCCGGAAGAGGATGTTAAAAAGAGCAACGATACCCCTGGACAGGAGGCACAGAACGATCAGACCGGAGATCCTTCGATTCGCGATCAGCATTCCAAAGCAGGTTTGAATATCGGTGAGGAAGGTCAGGACGAAAATTCCGAACCATCCAAAGTCAAAGCGACTGACCATGTTTCAGATCCCGCCGACACCCCATCCTCCAAATCTGAAGTTGCTGATGATTCAGACAATTCTGCCCGTACTGAAACCACCGCTTCCACAACCCCTGAACCCGGAATAAAGAGAAAAAAATCCAAACCGGAGAAGGAACCTGTTGCACGAGTTGATGATGCAATAGTGGCAGGCGATCCTGCCGAAGAAAAGGCGGTACCTGAAAAACATGGTTCCAGTGAGAATAACAAAAAAAGTGCCGCATCAGAAAGGGAAACCTCTCCGGAAAAAACGATAGACAAAAATAGTGAACCGGAACCGGATCCGGAAGCCGGCCGGGAAAAAGAGGTAGAGACACCGGTTCAAAAAGTGAAAGAAGGTCCAGCCGGGGAAAAGAAGGAAGACGAAGAGCCGGTATCGTCTTCAGAAGATACTGACAGTGAGGTCAAAGATGTTGACTACACCAAGTTTTCTATGGACGAGCTCGTAAATACCTTGAATATCCTGGTTTCTGACCGACCGGTGGATGAAATAAAACAGGATGTTGAATATATAAAGACATCGTTTTATAAGAAACTTAAACAAGAAACAGCTCAAAAACAGGCTCAGTTCCTGAAAGAGGGAGGGGCACCCGAGGATTTTCAGCCTGGGCCCAATCCCCTGGAAGAGCAATTGAAATCCCTATTGAATCAGTTCAGGAAAAGAAGAACAGATCATACCAGGGAACTGGAACTTCAAAAGCAGGTTAACCTGGAAGAAAAGTACAAGATCATTGAGGCCATAGAAGGATTGATCAATAAGGAAGAATCCATAAATAAAACATTCCAGGATTTCAGGGATCTTCAGAACCAATGGCGATCGGTGGGCCCGGTGCCGCAGTCCAAACTGAAACACCTGTGGGAGAATTACCATTACCATGTTGAAAAGTTTTATGATTACATAAAAATCAACAAGGAACTGCGGGATCTCGACCTGAAGAAAAACATGGAGGCCAAAATTATTCTTTGTGAAAAAACAGAAGAACTTATTTTGGAACCCAATGTGGTGAATGCGTTTAAAATTCTTCAGAAATTTCATGATCAATGGCGTGAAATTGGTCCCGTACCGCGTGAAGCAAAAGATGATTTATGGGAACGGTTCCGTTTGGCCACTTCTAAAATCAATAAACGGCATCAAAAGCATTTTGAAGACCTCAAATTGGCATTGAAGAAAAACCTGGAGGAGAAAACAAAGTTGTGCGAAAGCGTGGAAGAGATCCTGACTCAGGAAATCAAAACCCATAAAGAATGGGAAACTAAATCCAGAGCGGTCATCGACATTCAGAGGGTCTGGAAAACGATTGGATTTGCTCCCAAAAAGCACAACACCATCATTTATGATAGATTTCGCAAGGCTTGCGATACATTTTTTGAAAATAAACGGGCCTTTTATACCGAAAACAAAGAAATCCAGCAAAACAATCTCCAGTTGAAAACCGAACTATGCATCCAGGCGGAAGCCATGAAGGAAAGCCAGGAATGGAAAAAAACGACTGAAGATCTTATCGAACTTCAGAAAAAATGGAAAGAGATTGGACCGGTACCCAAAAAATATTCTGACTCCATATGGAAGCGATTCAGAGCTGCCTGCGACACCTTCTTTAAACGGAAATCCGAGTTCTATGCCACTATCGACCAGAAATATGAAGATAATCTGAAGCAAAAAATCAATCTTGTGAAAGACATTGAAAACCATAAGATTGATGACAGTATGGATGAAAACGTAAAACAACTTCATGAGTTCCAGAGAAGATGGTCGGAAATTGGCTATGTGCCCATGAAGGAGAAAAATGCCATAATGCAACAATATCGGAATGCCATCAACAAACTGATTGAGCGTTTGGATATCGATGACAGCAAGGTGGCTATATTGAAATTCAAGACCAAGCTGGAAGGGATGACTCCCACCGGCAGATCCCGGTCAAAACTGGAGTCGGAACGGGAAAAATATCTGAATAAGATCAAGAAACTGGAAAGCGATATTGGCGTGTGGGAAAACAACATTGGCTTTTTTACGAAATCTGAAAATGCCGATTCGATGATCAAGGAATTCACACATAAAATCGAACAAGCAAAACAGAATATTAAGCTTCTTGACGAAAAGGTGAAAATGATTGATGATTTATAAATTCGTCTGACCGATTTCATTTTAATAAATTAAGAACAAACCCTATAAATACCCTGGAACCTTGCCACAAACCAAGTATATTTTTGTTACAGGCGGTGTAACATCCTCCCTGGGAAAAGGCATTATTTCAGCTTCTCTTGCTAAATTATTGCAGGCCAGAGGATTGCGTGTATCGATTCAAAAACTGGACCCCTATATAAATGTGGATCCGGGTACTCTGAATCCATATGAACATGGTGAATGTTATGTTACCGATGATGGGGCAGAGACCGACCTGGATCTGGGACATTATGAGCGCTTCCTGAACACATCCACTTCACAGGCGAATAATGTGACCACTGGAAGGGTATATCAATCGGTCATCAATAAAGAGCGCCGTGGCGACTATCTGGGTAAAACGGTACAGGTTATTCCACATATTACCGATGAAATAAAACGAAGGATCCGTCTTCTGGGGAAGCGGAACAAATACGATATTATTATTACTGAGATCGGAGGAACGGTTGGTGACATTGAATCTCTGCCATACATAGAATCCGTTCGTCAATTGAAATGGGATCTGGGCGGATCCAATTGCCTGGTCATTCACCTGACGCTGGTGCCCTTCCTGGCTGCAACGGGCGAGTTAAAAACCAAACCCACTCAACACTCTGTAAAAGTACTACAGGAAAACGGTATCCAACCCGATATCCTGGTTTTACGATCCGAAAAAAATCTTTCGGATGAAATCCGTGAAAAAGTGGCACTTTTCTGTAACGTTTTGCCCGAATCGGTTATTGAATCGGTTAATGTAAAAACAATTTACGAAGTGCCATTGCTGATGAAACGGGAGAAACTCGACCGGGTGGTGATGCAAAAGTTAAACCTCCCCATATCTGTGGAACCCGATTTGAAGCCATGGAAAGATATTGTAACGAAGATCAAGAAACCCAGATCCATAGTGCGGATTGGACTGGTCGGCAAATATGTTGAGCTTCATGATGCGTATAAATCCATCTCTGAATCATTCGTTCATGCGGGTGCTATGAATGAGTGCAAAGTGGAACTGGCTTTTATCCATTCAGAATCCATAACCAAAAGCAATGTCAAAGGAAAGCTGGATTCATTGCAGGGGGTGCTGGTCGCACCAGGATTCGGAAACCGGGGTATATCCGGTAAGATCCATGCAGCAAAATATGCCAGGGAGAAGAATATCCCATTTCTGGGCATCTGTCTGGGTATGCAATGCGCTGTTATTGAATTTGCTCGAAATGTGTTGCACCTGGAACATGCCGACTCCACAGAAATGAATGAACGCACGCCACATCCGGTCATCGACCTGATGGAAGAACAAAAGGGATTGACAGATAAAGGCGGGACCATGCGATTGGGAGCCTATGCATGCAAGTTATCGAAAGACAGCCTGGCATATCAATCGTATTTAAAAACCAGGATCTCAGAGCGGCACAGGCATCGTTATGAATTTAATAATAAGTATATTAAACCATTTGAAAAGGCCGGCATGAAGGCTACCGGTATCAATCCTGAATCCGGACTGGTGGAAATTATGGAAATACAGGAACATAAATGGTTTGTGGGTGTGCAGTTCCATCCAGAATACCGCAGCACGGTATTGAATCCACACCCCTTGTTCGTCAATTTTATTAAGGCATCAATGGACCGATAGGGATCATTCCCGATCATAACAATATTTTTATGGACAGAAATACCATCATTGGCATATTATTAATTGCCCTTATTTTTATCGTATACAGCTATTTCAATAATTCCAGGCTGACCAAATCATATGAACGGGAAATTGTTGTCGCCGATTCACTTTATGAGGCCGAGAATTATGCAGAGGCAATCAATGCATATCGCAAAGCCGCTTCATATAAACCCCGGGAAACATACCCCATGTCACGGGTCGATGAAATCAACCGGATCATGGGCGTGGAAATGGCAGAGGAAACCGATACCATAATTGAAGAAGAACCGCCAGCAGAACCCGTAATATCCGGGACAGAAATACAATCCACCACTGCATTTCAGGAGGATCCCGGACGGGAAAATGAGTTTATCGTTATGGAGAATGAAGCGGTGAGACTCACATTTGCCACATTGGGAGGACGCCCTTATTCAGCAGAATTGAAACAATATATGACACATGATACCCTGCCTTTGATTTTGTTCGACGGTGACTCCACCATATTTGGATTGCAATTCTTTACTCTGGATAACCATCCGATCGAAACCAACAGGTTGTTTTTTACCCCACAGTCCGATGCAAAATACCTGCTGGCAGATAATGAGCCGGTTCGTCTGACGATGCGTTACGATGCCGGTGATGACCGGTATATCGATTTTATTTATACCCTGAAACCTGAAGGCTATCTTCTCGACCTGGACATTAAATTTTCAGGCATTAACAAGATGATTGGTCGAAATATCAATTCCATCGACCTGGCATGGGAAATGTTCCTGCCCCAACAGGAAAAAGGACGTCAGAATGAAGATTATTATACCGCCATTAAATTCAAACACTATCAGGATGAAGTGGATGGTTTCAGGGAGCGGTCCAATAAGGATATGGAAGAACTGGAAGTGCCAACCAGGGTGCGGTGGGTGGCATTCAAAGACCAGTTCTTTTCCTCCGTGATCATTGCTGAAGAATCGTTCATAAATGCATGGATTCAGTCTGTTAAAACTCCCGACTCAGAAAAATATCTCAGGTATTTTAAAACCAAGGTGGGTATTCCCATTGAGGGGAATGATGAAGAAACCTATAATATGCACATGTATTTGGGGCCCAATCATTTTAGAACCCTGAAAACCTATGGACTGGAACTGGAAGAACTGGTATTCCTGGGGCGGAATATCATCCGTTGGATCAACCAATATGTCATCATTAGCATTTTCAACTGGCTGAATAAATATATTGGCAACTACGGGATCATCATTCTGCTAATGACCATCATCATCAAGATGGTACTGTTCCCACTGACCTACAGATCATATATCTCCCAGGCGAAGATGCGGGTCTTGAAACCCGAGGTGGACAAGGTTACGGCCAAATTCCCCAAGAAAGAGGATGCCATGAAAAAGCAGCAGGCCACCATGGACCTGTATAAACGGGCGGGTGTCAGTCCCCTGGGCGGTTGCCTCCCCATGGTGCTTCAAATGCCGATCCTGTTTGCCATGTTCAGGTTCTTTCCGACAAGCATTGAACTCAGGCAGGAAAGTTTCCTCTGGGCACATGACCTGTCGACGTATGATTCCATTCTCGACCTCCCGTTTTCAATTCCGATGTATGGCGATCATGTGAGTTTATTCACCTTGCTCATGACCGTATCCACCATTATCACCATGCGCATCAACAGTCCCACCCAGACGGGTAGTTCACAAATGCCGGGCATGCAGGGGATGATGTATATCATGCCGGTGATGTTTATGGTATTTTTAAATAACTTCTCAGCCGGACTAACCTACTATTACTTCCTGGCCAATATCATTACTTTTATCCAGAACTTGGTAACCAAGCAGTTTGTGAATGAGGAGGAGATACTGAAGAAACTGGAAGAAAACAAGAAAAAGCCGCCAAAGAAAAAATCAGGATGGCAGAAGCGTCTTGAGGATGCAGCCAAACAACGTGGCTATACGCCTCCGAAAAAGAAATAATCAGAGGTAAAAGAATGCATGGGTATCGGACCGCTTGTAAACCACCGGTCGGTTCCAACCTATTTACAGGTACCGGATATCCGCTGGTTCGATCATTTCACCACCACCCGCTGAAGGGTTTTCAGGTAATCCGGATTGACAATGGCCCCCAGACCCGGTTCATCCGGTATACTGATCAGGCCACCCTTCTGATAACCAATACCTCCAGAAATGGGATCTTGCTCCAGCATTAAAGGGGTGTCAAAATCAGTGTATTCTATAAGATCGCTGCACAACGACAGGTGTGCGGAAGCCGTGAAACATAAACGGGTTTCAATAAAGCCACCCACCTGCATTTTTATGCCAGCTGTTTCAGCCAGACCAATGATTTTCAGTGCCTTAAATAAACCCGATTTACCCAGTTTCAGGTTAAAGTAATCGCAGGCATGCAATTGAATGAGCCGCTTTGCATCATGGTGGTCAAAACAGGTTTCATCGGCCATGATCTTAATGGGACTTGCCTTTCTGACATGCTGTAATTCCATGAATGCCCATCGGGGAATGGGTTCCTCGCAAAATTCTATGGGAGCGTCATGTAGGTCATTCAGTATTTCGATTGCAGTTTGGACATCCCATCCCTGGTTGGCATCAATTCTTAAAGGTATCGACTCATCAATGACACGGCGTATGGCTGCCATGCGTTCCAGATCAGAGCGTCGGTTTTCTCCCAGTTTTATTTTGATGATCTGGAACCCTTCATCCACAATCTTTTTGGCATCCTCAGCCATTTTTTCCGGGCTTCCAAGGCTCACCGTATAATCTGTCCGGAGTTTTTTATTATTCACGCCTCCCATGAAACGATACAGTGGCATTTCCATGTTCCTGGCAGCAATATCATAGAGAGCCATATCAAACGCACTTTTAATACTGCTGTGACCAAATATGATGGCATCCATGCTTCGTATGCAGGGCTCTATATCCAGAGGATCCCGGCCAATGAGATGCCGTGCCAAAAGGGTTCCCACCACGCGGCAGGTATCAATGTTTTCGCCATTGATGGTCAAATCGGGGCAGCACTCTCCAAAACCAACAGATCCATCTGAGACCCGGACGATTACGAATATGTTCTCGGCATATTCGTGGGCACCCAGAGAGATAATAAATGGCTCCTTTAGACGTGTCTTTGATTCGTAAATTTCGATTTGATCAATGCGGATCTTTTTTCTCGTCATGTGAAGGTTTACTCTTTAAGTACCTTGACCTCAAGATGTGAAGGGAATTTGGCATTGTGATATACCGTATGGGTCGCCTTTTTGAAGTCTTCCTCATCACAGTGATATATGTCCACATAGGTTTGAGGATTCCGGTCGACCAGCGGAAACCATGAACTTTGAACCTGGACCATGATTTTATGTCCTTTTTTAAATGTATGGGCCACATCCTGCAACTCAAACTTTACCAGTGTGGACTCTCCCGGTTTAAAGGGTTCAGGATGTTCGAAAGAATTCCGGTAACGGCCCCTCATAACTTCCCCACGCACCAGTTTCTGGTATCCGCCCATGGGCACATCCCGGTCATTTACCGGGTAATTCGGCATCCGATCCGGGAACACATCAATAAGTTTGACAACAAAATCCGCATCTGTTCCTGTTATGCTGACGAACAGGTTGGCCATTATCGAGCCTGTCAGCGTCACGTCCTCGGTTAATTCACCGGTGGTGTATACCAGCACATCCGGTCGCCGGGCCGCAAATCGCTGATCGCCCGTCATATATTGAGTGGTCCGGCGAAGATGCACATCCTCCTGGTATGGTACCGGTTTCATTGGATCGGAGACGTATTCATCATACCCGTCATTCCGCCCCGGTTTTTCGAATGAAAGCCCTCCTGATGCATGCAAATACATGTGCCGGGTCTCGGTATTGGAAGGTGGCCATGTATCAAATGCCATCCACTCAGTGGTTCCGGTATTAAAGATGGTGGCTTCGGGGAGGTCCATTTCGCCTTGTCCTAAAAGATAATGGTTAAAAAATTTATACTCAACCTCACGGTAATGCGCATTGGCATCCTGACCCCAGAATACATTCCCCAGGTTCTCCGCCTTGCCAATGTTCCATTGCCCGTGCGACCAGGGTCCCATAACGAGGCGATTGCTGACGCTCTGAGGATTCTGGGTTTCAATGGCCCGGTAGGTTTTTAAAGGGCCATACAGATCTTCCGCATCATACCATCCTCCCACGGTCATTACAGCGGGCGTAATGTTTTTCAGGTGGGGGAGTGGTGTCCTGGCTTGCCAGAAATTATCATAATCAGGATGTTTGACGACCTGGTTCCAGAAAGCAATGGTATCACCATAATACTTTTCAATAATGTTTTTTACTGGACCCAGGCGCATGAAAAACTCGATGTCGTCACCGTGATCTTTGCCAATCACGCTTATAAAATCCTGGAGGGCGAGTTGAACCAGTTGCGTGAACAGGAAGCCGGCCGGGAGGCCAGGAGTCTTTGCGATCTAACCGGTCCAGAATTAGACTGGGTCAGGCTGGCAAAGGGCATGGGGGTGAACGCGTTAAAAGTACATACGGCCGAGGAATTCAATTATCAGTTGGAAGCAGCAATCGGCACCCCCGGACCCCACCTGATCGAAGTCGTTCTCTAAAGAT
>Ga0209536_100001430_pt1 | contig 39793 bp, 42 predicted proteins | sample DeeMarSeWOR28_12_FD_187461 | JGI IMG/M metagenome (GOLD analysis project Ga0209536, IMG submission 187461) | Marine sediment microbial communities from White Oak River estuary, North Carolina - WOR-2-8_12 (SPAdes) (version 2) | ecosystem: Environmental > Aquatic > Marine > Intertidal zone >... | reverse complement strand
ACCTCCATGATCGTCTTTCCGTCGAAGACGTGGCGACCGGCCAACAGGTAGTAGCCGACTGCGCCTAGTGCGTAGAGGTCAGTTCTCGCGTCGATCGCTTGAGGTTCTTGGATCGCTTCGGGACTCAGGTAGTGCGGCGTGCCCTTGATCGAGAGCGTGTTGGTTTTCTCGAGGTCGTCGATCTTTCCGAGGTTCTTCACGAGGCCGAAGTCGAGCACCTTGGTCACGTCGGGGACGCCGCCTTGCCGAGCGAGCATGATGTTGCTCGGTTTGATGTCACGGTGGATGAGTCCGATACCATGCGCTTCGTTCAGGGCGAGCGCGGCGTCTCTCAGGATGCGCACCACACGTTCGACCGGTTGCTGCCCACTTGCATTGACGACCTGAGTGAGCGTGGCGCCGCTGAGTAGCTCCATCGCGTAGTAGAGCTTGCCGTCAGGCGTGCGGCCGTAGTCGAAGATAGTGACCGTATTGGGGTGCGTGAGCTTCGCCGTGAGCTGTACTTCTCTTCGGAAGCGTTCGAGCGCGTCCGGGTCCGCGAGCTCGGGCTTGAGCAGCTTGATCGCCGTGGGTCGTTTGAGCATGCCGTGTTTTGCTTGGTACACGACTCCCATGGCGCCCTCGCCGAGCTTTCGTTCGAGGATGTACTGCCCCAAGCTCTGGATGTCGCGGACTTCCTCGCGCAAACGGTGGATGACCCGAGACGCGAGCGCCGAGAGACCGACCGTCAGCGTCCACCACATGAGGGTGATCACGGCTTGAGTCGCTGCAACTCGTTCCTTCGAGGGCGCTTCGTAGCCGAAGCGGCGCCAGATGCCTAGATCCACCTGCAGGTAGTGCCAGTACATCGCAGCCACGAGCGGAATGCCGATGAGTATGCCGAGCACGGTAGTTCTTCGCGCCGAGCTCGGAACGAACACGCTTCGCGCGAAAAGCACCATGGCCAAGATGAACGCCGTAATCGTGTCCGCGCCTACCTCAGCGCGGATCTCCAATCCCATCGCGATGTAACCGATGCCCGTGAGGAAGATCCCGGTGTTCTCGATCGCATGAATCGCCGTCACCGAGTAATTCCCTCGTCGAGCGACCAGCCAAATGCCAATCATCGGGAGTATCGCGGCGGCGTGAATTAGAAAGCCGGGGTCCGTGAGCTCTTCGCGGAGGAATCCGAACGCCAGTCCGATCAGAACGCGAAAGGCGAGGGCGGTGCCTCCGAGAATCGCGCTGATGAGACCGAACGCCGCGACGCGACGCTGCAGAAATGCGCGAGCCTCCGGATTGGCGAAATAGGTACTGCTCCTCCTGCTCATGAACGTCCCGCCATGATGACTAGCTTCTCAGGTTGTAACCGCTGCGAAGTAGCGCGCTCGCAACCGCGAGGAGTACCACGAACGACAGCAGCACGACGCCAGCGCTTGCTTCTGGGGTTACGTCGGCGACGCCGAGAAATCCGTATCTCAGGCCGTTCACCATGTAAAGGAGAGGGTTGAACAAGCTCACCGTGTGCCAGGGCTCCGGCAGCAGATCGATCGAGTAGAATACGCCACCGAGGAAGGCGAGCGGCAGAAGCACGAAGTTCGGGAATATCGCCAGATGATCGAACTTCTCGGCCCAAAGGGCCGCGACCATTCCGAGCAGCGCGAGCGTGGCCGTGACGAAGACCGAGAAGAACAGCGTCCAACCCAGGTGACGCAGCGGGAAGTAGGTGAACGTCAGGGCCACCAGATAGACCAACGTTCCCACGATGAACGCGCGAATCATCGCCGCGCCCACGTATGCCACGAGCATCTCGAACGCACCAATTGGCGCCACGAGCACATCGGTGATCGTTCCGTTGATTTTCGATTGGAACAAGCTCGACGATGTGTTGAGAAATGCGTCTCTGACCATCGTCATCATGACCAATCCGGGCACGACGAACTGAATGTACGGGACGCCGGAGATCTCGCGAAGCCGCGAACCAAGGGCGACACCGAAGACCAGAAAGTAGAGGCTCGTCGTCACCAGGGGACTCAGCACCGTTTGCAGCCAAACCTTGCTGAACCGGCGAACCTCTTTGAGGAAGAGTGTCTTCAGCGCAATCGTGCTCACGCCGCGTTTCTCCCATCAGCCGTGCGAATCAGCTCGAGATAGATCTCTTCGAGCGAACGGCCGCCATGCCTTTGCAAGAGACTCTCGCGGCTCTCCACGAGCAGGAGCTCGCCCTTGTGCAAGATCCCAATGCGGTCCGCGAGCTTCTCTGCTTCTTCGATGTAGTGGGTGGTCAGCACGATGGTGGTGCCTGCGGCTCTTAGTTCCTCCACCTCTTGCCACAGCTCGCGGCGGAGCTCGACGTCGACGCCCGCCGTGGGCTCGTCGAGGAAGACGAGCCGAGGTGCGTGCACGAGCGCCTTCGCGACCAGCAGCCGCCGCTTCATGCCGCCCGAGAGCGTTCGCGTGTATGCGTCACGCTTCTCGTCGAGCGAGAAGGTCTTCAAGAGGCTCACGGCGCGTTCACGACTGGGCTCTACGCCCATCAAGCCCATTTGAATCATCAGGCTTTCGACCGGGGTGAAGAAGGGGTCGTAGTTGATTTCCTGGGGCACCAGGCCGACGAGGCGTCGGGTGGTGCGAAAGTCCGTCACGGTATCGAACCCCAGAACCTCGATGCTGCCTTCGCTTTGCTTGGCAAGGCCAGTGATGCAGTGGATGAGGGTCGACTTCCCAGCGCCATTCGGACCAAGCAGTGCGAAGATCTCCCCCTCATAGACCTCCAGGGAGACATCTCGGAGCGCCGTGAACTTCCCGTAACGTTTGGCGACGTGGCGGCAGCGGAGCACCGGCGGTTTCATCGGGCCCGACTATAGCGACCTGCCTGCCGATGGCCAGGCTACCCTGGCTCGTGGCGCAGGTGGAACGACTTCGGCCGCGTCAACTGCGCGTATCCGAGTGTCGACAAACTACAGCCGCGGCCTGAATCCTTGACGCCCACCCAAGCAAGCTCGGGATCGAGGTAGTCGCATCGGTTCATGAACCACGTGCCCGTATCGACCCGTTCACCGATCGATTGTGCGTGCGTGAGGTCGCTGGTCCATACCGATGCGGTGAGGCCATAGCGGCTGTCGTTCATCAAACGGATGGCCTCCTCGTCGTCGGCGACGGCCATGATGCCAACTGCGGGTCCAAAGGTCTCCTCGCTCATGATCTCCATCGAGTGATCGACGTCGATCAAGGCCTGGGGCGCCATGTAGGGGAGGCCGCGCTCGGTGCCCGGAAAGTTTGCCGGATCGAGCAGCGGCCGCGCGCCCGCCGCCAACGCAGTGTCGATCTGAGCCTGGATGGCTTGCGCGTTGCGGACGCGGACCACGGGCCCGAGGGTCGTCGTGGCTTCTCGGGGGTCGCCCAAGACCAGGCGGTTCGCCTCCGCTGCGAAAGCCTCGAGGAATGGCTCATACACGTCGCGATGTACGTAGATGCGTTCGATCCCGCAGCAGGATTGGCCGGCATTGTAAAAGGACCCGTCCACGAGGTTCACGGCCGAGCGAACGACGTCTGCGTCCCTGCAGACATAGGCCGGGTCTTTGCCGCCGAGCTCGAGTGCAGCACCGATGAACCGCTTCGACGCCGCATCCTGGATCGCATAGCCTCCGCCAACCGATCCAGTGAACGCGACGAACGCAACGCGGCCATCGCCGATCACGTCCGCCACGCCCTGGTGATCGAGATAGAGCACCTGCAGCACCCCGGCCGGGAGCCCCGCGGCTTCTGCGGCCTCGCCGATGCGCTTGGCCACCAACGGTGTTTGCTCGGAGTGCTTGAGCACGACCGGATTGCCGGCGACCAAGGCAGGCACCAGTGCGTTGACGGCGGTGAGCCAAGGGTAGTTCCAAGGCGCGACCACGAACACGACTCCTAGCGGATCTCGGCGAATGAAGCGGGTGAAGCCGTCACGTTCATCGAGATGAATGTCCGCTAGTGCTTCGGGCGCCAAGTCGATCATCGTGTGGCCACGGAGCAACCAGCCGGCTACCTCGCCGCCGCCATCCCGAATCGGGCGCCCCATTTGCATCGTCAGCTCGTGAGCGACGGCGTCTGCATCCTCGACCGCAGCTTCCACGAAGCGTCGGACCAGCCTGCAACGCTCAGAAAGGGTCATTCGGCGCCATGCCTGAAAGGCTTCGTGGCCGCTAGCCAGTGTCCGTTCGATTTCTGCCCGAGTGTCGAGGGCACGTTCAAAAACGACGCTCCCATCCACCGGAGAGATCGTTTGGAAGCTTTTCGACATGGCCGGTAGCGTTTCGCAGCCGAGCCCCCAGGTCAATCGGGACTTGCATAACGTCCGCCCCCGGTACACGACGGGCGGATGGTAGTGCCATTGCTCGACGGAAAAGTGCTGATCACCGGCGCCAGCGGCTTCATCGGGGGACAGCTCCGGGACGCGCTTTTGCGCGCAGGCAACGACGTCGTTGCCATTCGGCGCCCCGGTTCACCGCCTTCGAAGGCTGGCCGTTCAGTCGAGGCGGACTACGCCCGCGTTGCCGACCTGGAACGAGTCGTTGCATCGGAGAAGCCTGACTACGTGCTTCACGTGGCGGGCGTCACGAAGGGCACCTCGTACGAGGACTTTCGTTCGGGCAACGTCATGCCTACCCGCAACTTGTTGGCAGCCGTGCGACGCGAGCATCCAGATGCCAAGCGCTTCGTAATGGTCTCGTCTTCGACTTCGTACGGCCCATCCGCGACGTCCGCGCCGCAGCGCGAAGAGAATCCTCCGCGTCCGATCGAGCACTACGGAACGAGCAAGCTGGAAGCCGAGCGAGTCGTCGAGGCGGAATCGGGTCAAGTGGCGTGGACTATCGTCCGCCCATGCGCTGTCTATGGACCCGGCGATGGAGACCACTTTGCCTTGTTCCAGGGCGCGGTGCTGGGTGTGAACCTCTTCTACGGGAACCGCGATAGGTTGATGTCGTGGATCTACGTCGACGATTGCGTTCGAGGCATTCTCGAGTCGGCGGTGCATGCGGACAGCGCGGGGAAGGGCTACTTCCTCACCAACGATGTTCAACTCACTTGGGACCAGTTCCAGACCGAGATCGCACTTGCCGTCGGGCATCGGGTTCGAACGGTCGACCTTCCCGAGCAGTTGATGTGGGCCAGCGCGCTCGCCGGCGAAATAGCGACGCGCATAGACAAGAAGCCGAGGCTCATGAACCTGCAGAAAGCAAGGCTCGGCGTCCAGGAAGCGTGGACCTGCTCAGGGGACGCGGCCCGTCGAGACTTCGGCTTTTCCGCAACTGTCACTCTGGCAGAAGGGATCCGGCGGACGCACGAATGGTACTCGGACAACGGTTGGTATCAGAGCCTAGATCCGAAAGAGCTCCTGTCTGCCCAGTCACTCCGCCGCTTGGTTGGCCACCTCCGGCGCAGCGGCTGAGAGCTTGTCGAGCAGCCGCTGACCGGTCGTCGTGATCTGGTCGTGCAGGTAGCGCGCCCTAGGCTCGGCTCGCTCGAGGTGACGCTCGAGGACCTCGGCACGTTCCGGGTGCTTGCTCGCCTGTTCGAGGAGAAGCTCGGCGATCACCACGTCACCGAGGAGCTGGATCAAGCGCTCGGCATGGAGCATGGCAAATGCGAAGTCACGCTTCGGGTCCCAGTTCTTCGTGAGCTCGTCCGACCATTCGGCGATGGGCTTTCCTCGGAGGCCCTTTACCTTGGCGCCCGCTGTCTTCAGCACGAGATGCTGCTGCGCACCGAACGAAAGCGTCTGAAGTTGCGCCACTCGACGTTCGAGTGGGTTACGGCTCGAGAGCGCCCGCCAGCGCGTTTGCGCCATCCGTCGGACGAATGCTTGCGGGTTCTTGATGATGCCGCCGAGCGTGTCCTTCATCGCCATCAAACCCTGAATCTGGCTCGTGCCTTCGTAGATCGGCATGACGAGCGCGTCGCGCACGAGCTTCTCGGGCAGGTACTCGGTGATGTAGCCATTACCTCCGTGGATCTGCAACGCCGTGCGCGCGTGCGCGACCGCCTTCTCGGCACCGAAGTACTTGAGTAGTGGGGTGATGCGTCGGGCCTTGCGCTGATGCGACTTCATCAGCCGCTCCATGCTCGCCTTCTCCACATCGTCGAGCTCTCCGTAGCGAATGGCGATCCCGAGCTTTTGCGACATTTCCTCATGAAAACCGGCTGCCACGGCCATCGCGCGGACACCCTGAATCTCGGTCTTCATCGTCTCGAGGTACTCGGCGATCATTTCGTGACGATCGATGGTCTTGCCCATCGAGCCGCGCTCCGCTGCATAGGCGAGAGCCGTGCGGTAGGCTGACTCGCTCAACCCGAGGCACTCGAAGCCCACGCCTACGCGTGCGTTGTTCATCAACGTGAGCATGTACTTGAAGCCTTCGCCCCGCTTGCCGACCAGCTCGGCCGGTGCCTTGTCGAACACGAGCCCGCAAGTCGCAGACCCATGATGGCCGAGCTTCTCTTCGACGCGGCTGAGCGGAACGATGCGTGTCCGATTGCCGTTTTCATCGTCGTCGTAGGCCTTGACCAAGAACATCGAAAGCCCGTTGAGGCCCCCGGTAGGATCGCTGGCGTCCGCTTCCTCGGTGCGCGCGATGACGAAGTGGTACTTCCCGTGGCCCGACGTGATGAAGATCTTCTCGCCGGTCAGGTACCAGTTCCCATCCGCGTCCTGCTCTCCAACGGCGCGGAGGGCGGCCATGTCCGACCCGGCATCGGGCTCGGTGATGTCCATGCAGCCCCAGGCTTCGCCCGCTGCGATCTCCTCGATGGCTTTGCGCCACCGGGTTTCGTTGATCTGCCCGGTTTTCGGGTCGATGTCGGAGCTGCCCTCGATTGCGGAGAATACGAGCATGGCCATACCGATTCCGGCGTGGAAGCCATGATGCGCCATGGCCGAAACGTCCGCCCGAGCCATGAGCTCGCTGTTCATGAAGTAGAGGATCATCGGCGCGTTCATGCCGCCGAGCTCGCGGGGAATCGGCAACCCGTGAAGGTCGAGCTCCTTGATCTTGTCGAAGATCCCGGCGAGCCGCGCAGGGAAAACCACCTCGCCGTCGATGAGCTTCACGCCCTCGCGGTCGATCTCCTTTTCGTACGGCTTGATTTCGGTCGCGACGAACTCCCCGAACATTTCGATGATGTCCCGGTAGAAGTCGACGGCTTCCTCGGTCGTGCTGAACCCTTCGCTGTTGGCGTCCGCGAGCTCGTGCTCGGTGATCCTCACCAACGAGTCCCAGTCGATGCCCTTGTCAAAGTAGAATTGAAGATCGTCGTTGTCTTTGAAGAAGTTGGCCATGCTAGTTCTCGCGTTTGTTGTCTGTATATAGGCTCGATCGCGCGATGCGGATGAGCTCGCGCGCGTGCCGCTTTCGTGTGCCGCCTCCAGCCGGGTGCTCCGGCAGAATCACATCGAGCGTGTCGATCACCGCGGTTCCCGCGACGGCCATCGTGATTACTTCGACCGCGTATGCTTGTGGGTCGACGTCGCTTCGCACGAGTCCTTGTTCTTTCGCGCGTTGCAGTTGCGCCCCCAAGAGCTCGACCCATGGCCGCACAAACTGCGCCAGCATGTCCTTCATGCTCTCCGGACGATCGAGCGTCTCTCGGAGAAACAGGCGTGCGCGGTCGGGGTCTTCAATGAAGAACTCGGTCAGCGCCTCCATCGTGGCGTCGAACCGTTCCTCGGTGGAGGCCTTCAACAGAAGCCCCGGGAGCACCGCGTTCCAGTGCGCGAGCATCTCTGCGATCACGTTCTCGCGAAGCTCGTCCTTCGATTTGAAGTGATAGAGGAGGCTCGGCTTCCGTATTCCCACCGCATCGGCGATCTCCTGAACCGAGGTGCCGTCGTACCCCTGCTCCGCGAACAGCCGAGTCGCATGGGTCAGAATTTCTGCACGTACGTCCATCCCTACCAACTGGTCGCCAATTGCCTACCAAATGGTAGGGAGAACGCAAGCCGAGGTCTCCCAGATGGCAGAATGTCCCCGAACTGGCGATATGCAGAGCGAATGAGGATTCGATTGCGACTCGAGTCGGTTCGCGCTTCCATTGCGTCGACGGAGGTGACGTATGGCGAATGAAATTGAGGCCGTGGACGCGGAGATGCTTGGGACCATCAAGCGGCACGCTGGTGTCGGCATGCTGGTGGGGATTCTCGTCGCGATCGCCGGCATTTTGGCGCTCGTAGCGCCCCTTGCTGCTGGTCTGTCGGTCGCAATCGCGGTGGGCGTGTTGTTGATGGTATCGGGTGTGTCGCGGGTATTCCTAGCGTTCAAGATGGGCTCATTCGGGCACGGCCTCCTGATGTTCGTCATTGGCCTGTTGTCTGCCCTCGCCGGTCTGTACATGGTCGCCCGCCCAGGCATGGCGCTCGCCACGATTACAATCGTTCTCGCCGCCTACTTCATCGTTGACGGGGTTTTTCAGATTATTTGGGCTCTCCGGCTTCGCCCAATTCAGGGATGGGGCTGGACGCTCTTCAGCGGCGTCGTCGCGCTCGCGCTGGGCATCATGATTTGGCGCCAGTTCCCCGTGTCGGGGGTGTGGGCCGTCGGTACCCTCGCGGGGATTCAGATGATCTTCGGGGGCTCGTCCATCGCCTCGGTCTGTAGCGCCGCGAAGAGAGCCGCGGCGGACACCCAAGCAGCCTAGGTTTCGGCGGCGTCGTGCTAAGAGCGCAGCATGCGTCTTCTCGACAAGCTCGATCTACAATCCATCCAACGATCGCTCCGGGCTGACATCCCGACGCCGGTCGACGTCCTGAACCTCATCCACTTCAAGGATGAAGAGGCCTACAAGTGGTACGGCGTGTCGGTGATGCCGCTACTGCGCGCGGTCGGCGGCCAAGTTGGCTGGATCGGCAAGCACATCGAGTCGTTTCTCGGAGACCCCCGCGCCGAGGAGCTCCTCGTGGTGCGCTATCCCAACCAGCGCCGCTTTTTCGCGCTTGCGTTGAACCCTTACTACTTCCTCGTGGCCAATCGCCAGCGCTTGAAGGGGGTTCGCAAGTTCGAAGCATCGTTCACGCACTCGCCCGACGCGCTCGCACCGCTGCGTCGTTGTGAGTGGGTGCTGGCGGTGCACTTCCATGAAGCGCTTGCGGCGATCGTTGGCGTAATCGAGCAGGCGGGCGGCCGACTCGTGTATCAAAGCGAAGAAACGTCGCCGATCATCATCGCGAAACGTTCGCACCCAGCGAACACGAACCCGCTCGTCTTCAAGCATACTGTGTTCTTCCGCTTCGACGACCAGAACGCTTGCGAAGCCGCAATGCAGGAAGGTGTGTTGAATCAGTTGAAAGAGGCCGCAGGTGAGTTGTCGGTGCAGCTCTACCGACGAGTTCCAAAAAGAGATGCGTTGCCCGCGGTGGTTGCGAACCTCTTACGGTAGTTAGGTGTTGAGCGGGCGGCCGCAGCGATCGCGGTGAGGGTCGAGCGGGGCGCGCGGGGTTACCGGGGGCCGTTTGGGGGGTGGCGCCGGTGCTTCATCTGCCTCCTCAAGCGGGGGCACTGACATGGCGGGCTCCGGGTCCGCGGCCGTTGCTTCCTCTCCCTGCTCCATGTGCCGGGGCTCCTTCGCCGAAGGCGCCCAAATCGTCGCGGCACGTCGAACCATCTTGCGAGCCTCCATCGGTGTTTGGCGTGCGTGTTCCGCGCATGCAGGCAAGCCTACGAAACCCGCGAGAAGGGCTATCGTGACGAGCGTCGCCTTCGGCATCAAAACCTCCTGAGCAGACCAAGGTTCTTATACGCCGATTCGTCAGTGCTAGACTAGCCCTCACGATGTCACGGTTAGAGGAAGCCTTGCGGAGGTTCGACGAGGCCAATTCAGAAGATCCCAACACTGAGTTTGTGGACGGCGAAGCGGTCCCCAAAGAGCTCGTCTACGGCCAGCGAATGTCGGCGCGGTTGATGTCGTTTGCGCCAGTGGCACCGGAGGCTGTCCAGCTTGCGGTGCGTGCGCAACACATCCGCCGGTGGGAGGTGCCGCGCGCCAGCTATCCGGCGGGTAGGGCTGGGTATCTCAAGTGGCGCACCGACTTGTACAAGCGGCATGGCGACACTGCCGCCGAAATCCTGGGCGACTTGGGATACGACGACGGAACGATCGAGCGCGTCCGTACTCTCCTTCGAAAACGAGGCCTGAAGACCGATCCCGACGTCCAGTTGATGGAAGACGTGATCTGTCTCGTGTTCCTCGAGCACTACTTCCACGATTTCGCGAAGAAACACCAGGAGCAGAAGCTGATTCCCATCGTTCAGAAGACCTGGAAGAAGATGACGGAGCGAGCACACGAGGCGGCGCTCCAGCTCGACTACGCGCCCGAGGATCTCGCCATAATCCAGAAGGCGCTTGCAAGTGGCTAGCCTTCGGCCGCGGTCATCTTCAGCATCAGAGCTTGAGCCGCCCTTCTTTGACCTCGGTCCAGCGTTCTTGCGTGAGCAGCTCGTAACCTGTTTTCGTGCGCACGTAGAGCGGGTCGCCGACCTTCGAGGGGTCTACGCCGTCTTTACGTAGATCGTTCTTTTGGATCTTGAAGGTGCCCGTCTTGGCGAGGCCGCTCATCACGCGCACGAAGCGTGGTTGCGCGTACGCAGGCAGGTCGGAGACCGCTCGCCAGAACCGGTGGGGATCGAAGTCACCCTTCGGAACCACGGCGGCGAGGCCCGCCTGCCCGTCCATGTTGGGGACGGGCACGCCAACCACGGTGGCCTCGTCGATGCCGTCGCCGTGTGTGATGACGTCCGCAACCTCCGCAGTGGAGACGTTCTCGCCCTTCCACCGGAACGTGTCGCCGATGCGATCGACGAAATAGAAGAAGCCATCCTCGTCGCGACGCAGCAGGTCGCCCGAACGGAAGTACCGATCGCCCTTTCGGAACACGTCGCTTAGGAGCTTCTTCTCGGTGGCCGCTTCGTCAGTGTAACCACGGTATGCCAGGCCGCCGGTCGAAAGCTTAGGCACTCGAATGAGCAGCTCCCCGACCTCGTTCGGCCCGCATGCCACGCAGAAGCCGCGCTCATCGCGAACATGCTGGTCGCGATCGACGTCATATTCGACGAGGCGAAGCCAGCCGGCGCCGCCGAGCGGAACGCGGCCGACCGACCCTTCGCGGCCACTGATGTTGGCGATGAACCCCGGAGCCTCGGTGGCGCCGTAGAACTCGCGCACGGTATCGATTCCGAAGCGCGCCTTGAAGCGCGGCCAGATGTCGGGCCGAAGGCCGTTCCCGACCGCGACCCGGATCGGATTCGGATTCTCTTTGGGATGCGGCGGCGAGTTGACCAAGTACCGACAGAGCTCACCAATGTAGAGAACCGCCGTCGCTTGATACCGGTGAACGTCGTCCCAAAATGCGCTTGCGCTGAACGAGGGGCGTATTGCCATCGGGACGCGACAAATCATTGCGGACGACGCGCCCAATAGCAGTCCGTTGGCGTGGTAGAGCGGGAGCACGCAGTAGAGCTTGTCTCCTGGCTGAAACTGGTACATCAGCGGTCCGAACCCCACGCCGGCCAGCACGGCACGAGCGTGTGAGACACGACAAGGCTTCGGTAGGCCCGTGGTGCCCGAGGTGTAGATGTAGATGAAGTCCTCGTCGGACTTCACCCGTGCCGCCGGGTAGGGCGCCGTGGGTGTCTCGGCCAGCAGCCCTGAATAGGGGTTGTCGTCGAACGTCAGAATTCGATTCAGCGACTGGCAGAGCTCTTCGCACTCCCGAAGCGAGGACTCGAGTGTGTGACTCACCAACGCTACCTTGGCCTTGGAGACACTCACCGCATGGGACAGTGTACGTCCTCGGAGGTTGGTGTTGATCAGCGCGGTGGTGGCTCCGACGCGCGAGATGCCGAGCACCGAGGCGATGTAGAACGGGGAGTTCTCCGCGAATAGCGCAACGACGTCGCCTGGCTTCACGCCAGCGGCGGCGATCACGTGTGCCACCCTCGAAGTCGTCGCATAGAGCTCCGACCAGGTCAGGTGCTCATCGTCCATCTCGAACGCCAAGTCGTGGGGGGCGGCCTCGGCGTTCAACTTGGCGACGTCGAGTAAGCTCTGCACCTGCTTGAGCCCAGTCCGCAGAAGCCAAGGCATCGAGCCGCGAAGCGCACGTGGACCTACACGGAGCTCCTCAGCGATTGAAGCGCGCCACCACGGCGAAGTCAGCCGTCGAAACATGTCGGGAAGTGTACGCGGCGCATGCCCAGATTCGAGCCCCTTTTTTTGGGGCTCATATGGTACAAACATGCGGCCCGTGCCTACGTGGACTGACATCAAGGACCACGCGAGGTCCAGCTACAAGTTGGCCGAGGAGCACCCGCACAACTTCAAGGTGGTCTTCGGGTACCCGGGGGGACGGCTGCAAGCCGTGATTGCGGCGCACTACGAGGCGATGGGGCGCGCATGGATCGACTTCTCGTCAGCGTGCTGCCGTGCGGATCGCCTCGACGCACGCGCGGCGCTGCGACAGAGCTTCAACTTGGCCGTCGGCTCCCTCTGTTTGGACGGCGAGGTTTATGTCGTGCGCCACACCGTCAACGCGGACCAGCTGGACTTGGCTGACCTCGAGCTTCACCTTCACGCGGTTGCGCGCGCAGCGGACCAAATCGAGCAATCGCTGCCGATGTACGAACCGGCGTCGGGGGTCACATCCGCGGTCGACGAGGAGCGCGCGTAGCCCGCGAGCTTAGCCTGTTGCGTTGTCTCGGTCAGTCTTCCGTGGCCTCGCGGTTGGTAGACGAGCTCGGTTGAGCCGATGAACGCGGGGGCTGGCGCCGCCTTGCGAGCACTACGGGCGAAGCATCAATACCCCATACCACCGAACCGGTCGCGGTCGCCGCGGTAGATGAAGCCGATGAAGGGCTCGACCCACCACTCGGTGCGATCGAAGAACTGACCGGGTCCGGTCAACGAGTACTTCATGCCAACGTCCAAGAAGATCGCGTTCTTCAAATGAATCCCGAGGCCTACCTTGCCCGTGAACCCAGGCGCAAACCTGGCGCGACTTTCGTCGCGGCAGTAGTACCAAGGGCATTCGTTGCCGAACGCCTCGAACTGCCACATGTTCGCGTCGAACGCTCCGGTCACGTACGGAAGCACCGCGTCGATGGTGGGCACCTGGAACCTCACCCCCGGCGAGAAGTGTATTCGAATGAGCGGCTGAAGCCCGTTCGTACGAATGAATTCCGGAACAGCGTCGGTGTTGATCATCGTCCACTGCAGGCCGAACGCGAAATCGAAAACCACCCAACCAAGGTCGAAGCCACCCCAGCCGGTAAGGCTCGCGCCCGGCTTCACGACGTCTCGGTTGACGTCCAAGATGATGGGGACACCGGCCTCTGCTCCACCTTGAAATCGCAGTTGAACCCGGCGGTCCTGCGCAAACGCAGAAGATGCGAGCAAGCATAGGCCAAGAGCGAAGACAAGGGACGCTAGGCGGAGGTTCACCGGGCGGAACATATCCTCGGAACAGCGTCAGTGCCAGTGGCAGCTCCGGCGCCAGCGCCAGCGTTCCGTGTCAGCGCTTGCGTCAACGACCGAGGCCGGTGCGCGCCTCGATCCAGCTCCGGTAGTCGGCGTAGCCGATCTCCCGATGGCGATCGGTGATCCTCTCGGCCAACGCCTTCATTGCGTCAGTGTCCATGGGCTTGCCGGCGGCAGCTTTCTCAGCGACCGCTTCGACCTCTGCAGATGTCTCGTCCATCGTCTCCTCGAGCTCGTCGCCGACTCCCAGATATGCAGCCACGACTTTCTCGATGATCTCGATGGCGTTTGCTCGGCTGTCCTTGATGTTGCCCTTCCCCGTGAGCACGTTGCCGAGCCCGAAGACGCCAGGGAGCCCGTGGACCTCGCCCGTGTCCCAGCTGTCGTAGTGGTAGAGCTCGCCCTTGGTCGGGATGCCGTCGATGGGCTTGGGGATACTCCCGATCGAGCTGATCACCAAGGGTGATGGTATGTCGAATTCCGTACCCTGCAGGCCGCGAACCCGCCCATCGACGACCTCGGTTCTTTGGAAGCGAATGCCGGTTAGTCGATCGCCCTCGGTCAATGTGGCAATCGGGCGGCACAATGGCTCGAACTTAACCAAGTACTTACTGACCACCCGGTCCATGATCTTCACCCGGGCCGCCTGAAGCTTCGCGAGCTTCTCGGCGCTCGGGTTGTCGGCGCTCGCCAACGGCATGTCTTCTTTGCGGCGCCTGTAGTAGAGGGTCGCGCCCTCGATGCCGAGCTCTTCCGCAGTGATGCCATGCGCTCCGAGGGTTCGAGGGATACCCTTGAGCTCCATCTCGGTGATATTCACTTCGATGCCTCGCTCCCGAAGGGCGCGCGCGTAGAGCTCGAGGTTGATGATCTTCACGACGTCGATCGATGCGAGGCCACCGCCCACGACGATCGTGCCGTCCGGGATCTCGAACACGGGACCATCGTAGCCCTCGTCCTCGTAGTGATTGAACCAGTAAACGAGCTCGTTCTGGTAGACGAGACCCCGCCCGTCGTAGGCGTCCGCCCCATCGACCGGAAGCGGCCGATCGCGCCATGCGCCGTTGGCTAGCACCACCGCGCTCAAACCAACATCGCGGTAGAGCTCGTTCCAGGAGAGCTCGGCACCGATTTCGGTTTTTGGGACGAAGACCACTTCGGCGGAGCCGAGATTCTCGTCGATCTTCTGGTACTCCTTGTCGCGCAGTTTCTCGTGCCAGCGCGGAAGGCCATCTTCGATCTTTCCGTAGGGCCGCGCGCCTTGCTCGAAGACGATCGGGATCGCCCCTCGCGCAGCACACGCGGCAGCTGCCTCTGACCCTGCGACGGCTCCCCCGATGATCGCCACGACCGGCTTCGGCTCCGTCGCGTCCCTCAAAGCTTGGAGCGCGTCCACGAGAAGGGGTCTAGCCCGATTCGCATGCCAGAACAACCGACGCGACGAGGCCGAGAGGCGACGCGAAGCGGTGGCTCTATCGGCTAGATGAAACGCGCGGTGCCGCGGACCCCGGTGCTCTGCAAGTCATCGCTGAATTGGTACTGAGGGTCGAGCAGATCGTTGATACGTTCCATGACGACGTCGACCGCACCCTGAAACTTGTCTCGATGCGCGTATTCCGCTGCCGCGGTGAAAGGCTCGAATGGTTCGTCGATGTGAAACTCGGAAAGATCATCATACCTGATCGGCTCTCCGATACGATAGACGATGGTCCCTTTCTTCCCGATCGGCAGTGAGCCTGTGTACACGAGATCGCAGCCATTGCATCCAATGGGGATGATGGTCTTCTTGTACCGCATCGCGACCTCCATCATTCCGATGCGGCCTTTCGGCAATCGGATCGATCGCGTGCCCTGCGGAAACACCAGAAGGTCGAGACCGAGCTCGAACGAGCGCTCGTTGAGCTCCACGAACTGCCGCATCATCGCGTCGAAGACCGCATTGACGCCATCCGCGTAGGGCTGCCGGCGCGGGTCGAAGTCGACGCCGAGGATGTCGCGCTTCGTCTCGAAAAGCTCCGATGGGATCGCCGACGTGTCGACGCTGCCCGGATCCTGGTCGGGTGACGCGGCGCTATTCACCAGTTTCCGAAGCGTTTCGTACTCTGCTTCGGTAGGCCTGCGGCCAATGGTGAGCGCGAAGTCCTTCGCGATGATGTAGCCGCGAGACACCGTGGGGAGATTACTCGTCAGCTCCATGAATGTGCCGACGATGGGATTCTCATAGTACTTTCCCTTCACCCAAACGGTGATGTACCGCTCCTGCAGCTTCCACATCTTGTACATGAACGGGAAGTAGTTGAAGCGGTCGGTGTGGTTCATCGCGTAGATGACCGGCTCGTCTGGGATCTTGTCGATTCCCTCGAGCTGGATGTCGATGCCAGGCAAATGCTTGTAGTTCGGGGTCAACACCGAGTGCCCGAAAAACACCTGGCCGATGGGGCGCTTCATGAGGCGGATGCGCTTGAGTCGCGGGAGATCGAGCATCGGACGGTGTAGGGTTTGATCAATCGCCCGCAGCTTGTCAAAGCCGGCGCACCCGACCCTCGAAGTACCTTCCGGCTGACTTTTCCGCGCGGGGTGCTACAAACACGAGAATGGGGTGGGTATCGATGAAGATACGACCCAAAGTGGCGACCCGTTCGAATCGGACTTAGGTTGCGACGATAAGGAAGAAGGAGACTGAGTGGCGAAACGGAGCCCAAGAGGTAGGAAACGAAGGTTCGAGCGTAATTTCGAGCAGGACGACAAGCGCGACGATCACATCAAGTTGAACGGTGTGGTGACCCAGGTGTTCGCGGGCGGCCAGTTCGAGGTGACGGCCGACTCCGGGGCGGCGGTACGCGCGCAGCTCTGCGGTCGAATGCGAAAGTTTCGGATCCGCGTGATCCTCGGCGACCGCGTCACAGTTGCATTGTCTCCGTACGACCTCACGCACGGCATGATCGTGTTTCGCGATAAGTAGCCCGCGGTGTACGAAGGAGCGTTCCGCATCCTCAGAGCACTTGGCGACGGTCGGTCGCTCTCGAGAGATGAGGTCGTTCACGCAGCGGGCGAGGCCTCGTCGGTAGTCCGCGAGGTCCTCCAACGATACCCGAAGTGGTTTGAAGATACCGAAGGCCGCATCCGTTGTTCGGAGCGCGGCTTTGCTGCGCTTGGGCGAGAGCTCGTGGCGCGCGGCGCGCACCCGCTCACCTCTCCCGACTGGCGACCGGCGTACGAAGCGATGACTGCCGAGCGTCGCGCCCCCAAGCGCGAGCTCGACCAGGTGTACGTCACGACCGACACCGCGGTGCGCCGCGCCCAGTTGTTGGTGGAAGCTGGCGACCATCAGCGTGGGCTCGTGTTCTTGGGTGACGACGATCTCACGAGCGCCGCGGTGCAGCTCGCTGGCGCTGGGCGTAAGGTCACCGTGCTCGACAGCGACGACGAGGTGCTCGCGGTTCTCCGGCGGCATGCCGAGTCGCAGGGATGGGAGCATGAGATCATTCGTCACGACCTCCGCGCGCCGATTCCCCGCTCGATGAAGGGGCGTTTCGGAGCCGTCTTCACGGACCCCCCCTATGCGTTGGAGGGTTTCACGTTGTTCGTAAGCCGAGCGGTCGAGATGCTCAAGCCCGACGGACGGATCTACGTCTGTTTCGGCCAGAGCCGTCGTGCTAGCGAGCGCGGACTTCAGAAACAGCGGGTGCTCGGCGACGCAGGTCTGCTGGTCGAAGCAGTGTTTCCAGACTTCAACGAGTACGACGGGGCCGAGGCGATCGGATCGAGAAGCGCGTTGTGGCGTTGCCGCGTGACCCCGGAGACCCGACCGCTCGTCCGAGGCGAGGTCGAAGGCCCCCTTTACACCAGCCGCCCGCCAGGCGACTAGGCACTAAGCGCGCGCGGCCACGACCTCATCCAACCAGGCGATGAAGTCCTCGGTGACCTGGCTGCGGTTCGTCTCGTTGAGCACTTCGTGGCGGGCGTCAGGGTACAGCTTGAGGCGCACGTCAAATACGGCGGCGCGCTTGTACGCCTCTTGGAGACGCTTCACGCCCTTGCCGTAGTCGCCGACCGGATCGCGGTCGCCCGCGAACAAGTAGAGCGGCATTCCCTTGGGAACCTTCGCGACGTTCCTAGGGTTCGAAATCCGATCGAGCGCTGCGAGCATGTCAATCCAGACCTGTGTCGACACCGCGAAGCCACAAAGCGGATCGGCGACGTACTTGTCGACCTCATCGCTGTCCCGTGAAAGCCAATCGAACTCGGTTCGGTTCGGCGCAAACGCTTTGTTGTAATCCTCGAAGGTCAGCTTCTGCATCACCGGGCTCGGTTTGCGTTTCCCCACGCGCGCGCGCTCGATCCGGGCAACTAGCTTTCCGAGCATGGCGATTGGTGGCGGTTTTCCGTTCGAGCCCGACAGCGCCGCGGCGACCATGTCGTTTGGGTGCTCGAACAAGAGCTGTTGCAACACGAACGAGCCCATCGAGTGCCCGAGGATGACGATCGGCACGTTCGGGTGGCGCTTGGCGATCTCACGATTCACGCCGTGGGCGTCTTCGACGATGCGATTCCAAGCGTCGCTGTCCGCCATGTGCCCTGGGGAGCCTCCCTCAGGGATGCTCTGACCATGGCCGCGGTGGTCGTGTGCGTAGGTCGAGTATCCGGCGGCCGCCAAGGCTTGGGCGAGGCGCGCGTATCGCGCGCTGTGCTCGGCCATTCCATGCAACACCTGCACGATCGCCTTGGGTTCAGCCACGAGCCAACCGCGCACCTGGAGGGCGGCGCCGTCTACCGTCTGAAAAGCAAAATCTGCCGACTTCATGCGGGGGCCAGCATACTCGAACTCTCCTGCTTCACCACCCCGATGCCGTCGTCGAGCTCGAGGAAGCGAGCCCAGAGGTCGAGCCCACGGTCACAATAGTCTTGAAGAATGCTGACCATCGCCGTGCGTTTGTCTTCATCAATGAGCGGATTGGGGAGAAGTGGGTCGAGCACTACTTGCCGGATGCCCTCTCGACCGAGCAGGAACACCTCGCGGAGCGCATCGCTGAGGGGCAGGTTCTCGAGGCGGCCCATGGCCGCGCTGATTTCGCGATGAAGCCTGGAATAGGTTTGCTCGAGCGCGGGGCTGTCCCACATGGCGCGGGCCTGGAGCTCTTCGGCGGGGTCGAGCTGTTCCATCCGAAACACCGGCGCCCCCCGATCGAGCCCGAGCCCGTAGAGCTCGTCACGGATGCCATGGATACCCGGGGTGAGGTTGTTCGGGCGCACGAACAGCCCCTGCTTGAGCTCTTCGAAACCGAGGAACCGGAGGGCGCGAAGACGACGGCGAAGGGCAGGGCGGTCGGTGCGCGAGAGGTCAGCGGTGAACGCCGAGACCCAGGAGCCGTCCCAGTCGCCAACTCGCGTGGAAATCGTACGCCAACCGTGGATCTTCTCGTTCACCATCTGCGCGCTCGGACCGAGCCGATACTCGCCGCGGCCCGGCGATTCGAGCAGCCCGTCAGCGCGCAGCCGGACGATGGCCACACGCACACTATTCTCCGCGATATCGAACACCGACGCAGCTTGCACCAGCGAACGCACGGGGAGGGTGCCCCTGTCGATCGACTCTCCGGCCGAAAGGACTTCCAATACGACGGCTTTGGCGCTGACGTTCATGATCGAGACATTACTAAATTCTAGGAGACGTTCTACCAGGCGTAATAGAACATGTTTCACTTTGGGTCTAGCGCAGCCCGACCTCGAAGGCCAGCGGAAGCTGACAGCCGCGCCGCCGGGGGCTAAGAAGGGGCCCGGTGACTCGCCTGAGCGTCAACGTCAACAAGGTTGCAACCCTCCGCAATTCTCGGGGTGGGGCGGTGCCAAGCGTCGTCGAGGCCGTGCGTGTTTGCGTTGAATCCGGAGCGCCTGGAATCACGGTGCATCCCCGGGCAGACGAGCGCCATATTCGGCGTGCCGATGTGCTGGAGGTTGCAGAAGCGTTGGCGCCGGTGCGGGATCGCGTCGAGTACAACATCGAGGGGGACCCGCGGCCCGACCTGGTCGAGCTCGTGGAGAAGGTGCGGCCGGACCAATGCACCTTGGTGCCGGTTCGGCCGGGCGAGATCACGAGCGAAGCAGGCTGGCCTGCGGACACACCCAAAGACGCGCTGGCGGATATCATCACGCGCTTTCACGAATGCGGCGTTCGAGTGAGCGTGTTCGTCGATCCAGAGCCCGCGCCCATCGAATGGGCTGCCGAGCTTGGCGCCGATCGGGTGGAGCTCTACACCGAGCCCTACGCGCGAGCGTTCGAACGAGGTGGTGAAGCCTTGGATGCTTCCCTCGCGAAGTATCGTTTCGCCGTCGAGCACGCCGCTGCGAGCGGATTGGCCGTGAACGCGGGGCACGACCTCGACCTCACCAATCTGCCGACCTTCCTGCAGTTGCCGCATATCGCCGAGGTTTCAATCGGTCATGCGCTGATGGCCCGTGCCCTATTCGTCGGCCTGCGGTCCGTGATCGAGGAATACCTGGAAATTACGGGTTTTCGTTGACAGCAGGGCCGAGTTTTCTAGAGTGCTGCCGCTATGGTCGAGAGAACGCACAGCAATCCATTCACCGCCGTTTTGAGCGGGCTGCTCGATCAACGCAGTCAAGAGCCCAAGGTTGCGCCGGTGCCCCCTGGCGTGAGGCTTGATGGTCGTACCTGCCTCGTCACGGGGGCAAACAGCGGGCTCGGCAAAGCCATCGCGATTCGGCTCGCAAAGCGTGGCGCGCACGTGATCATGGCGTGCCGGAGCGGCATTCCAGAAGCAGGCGAAGAGGTTCGTTCGGCCAGTGGCAATGACAATGTGGAGATGATCCCAGTCGATTTGAGCGACTTCGATTCGATTCGCGCGTTTTGTGATGAGCTTCGCGATCGGAAGGTGACCCTCGATGTGGCGGTCTTCAACGCTGGCGTCGTTCCGGTGACTTCGCGCAAGAACAAGCACGGCCTCGAGCTCATGTTTGCCGTGAATTTCCTGGCCAAGTTCGTCGTGCTCGATCGCCTGCTGCGCGACGGCGTGATCCCCAACGCGGTGTACGGCAACAACTCGCGCGCCGACGATCCTCCGCGGGTCATCTTCATATCGTCCGAGACGCACCGAAGCTCGATCCCAATCGACTTCGACAGGTTTGGCGAGCCGGTCGAGTACGGCGTCACCGATGGTGTGAAGTACTACGGCCTCAGCAAGCTGCACCTCACGACGTACTTCCACGAGCTTTCGCGGCGGCTCAACCCTGAGGGCGGCGCCAACGCGGACGTCTGCGTCCATGCGCTGTGTCCGGGCGCCGTGAACTCGAATATGGCGCGGGAGGCGCCGGCATGGTTGAAGCCGCTTCTCAGGCCGGTGATGGCGCTGTTCTTCCAGAGCCCCGAGAAGGCCTCGATTCCAGCCGACTATCTCGTCTGCTCGGACGAAATGGGCAGCAATACGGGTGCATACATGCACATGATGCGGGTCAAGGACTCGTCCGAGGCTTCGATGGACCCGGACAAGGGCAGGTTGCTCTGGAACAAGGCCGAAGCACTACTGCGCGAGCACGATGTGCTCTGAGGACAGCGAATGACTGACGAGCTGAGCAAACAAGAGCGGGAGATTCTGGACGGGACGGTGTGGAACCAGTTCTGCGACACGCTCAAAATGGCGGGCAACGTCGTGATGGGCCCGAACACACCCGACGACGTGATGAATCGGATGGAAGGGTTTCGCTACTTGAGTCGGATCACTCGGGCAGCGCTTCAAACCTTCGTCGAGCACAACGATCCGTTGGCACCGGTGTTGCAGCGGGTCGTTCACGAGACGGCGAAAATGGGCGCTGACCATCCGGACAACTACTATCAAAACGCCGCCATCAGCGGACAGCATGAGTATCGCATTCGCGGTAACCGAGGGACGGTGCACTATCTGGGCTTCTTCACGCAGAAGGGGAACTACGGGCAAGGGCGCGGGATGCCGCCGACCGGATACCTCGAGGCCTCTGAGCTAGAGATCGACGCCGACGGCAACTTCGAGATCGTCCTCAGCACCGAGGAGAGGCCCGGAAACTGGCTCCCGATGGAGCCGGATACGGGCACCTTGATCGTGCGTCAGACGCGTTTGGATCGTGAGAACGAGACGATCGCGAAGCTCGAGATCGAGCGCATCGGCGGCGATGGACGGCCGAGCCCGTTCGATCCGGTGAAGTGCGCGGAGGGGCTCACGATGTCGGCGGGACTCGTCGCAGGGGCCGCGATGCTGTTCGCCAACTGGGCCGAAGGGTTCAAGAAACACACCAACAAGCTCCCGCGCTTCGACCAGAACGTCTCGAACATGGCGGGCGGGGTGCCCGACATCGCCTACTACCACAGCTACTGGAAGCTCGCGCCGGACGAGGCTTTGGTGATCGAAGCCATGCCGCCCGAGTGCGAACACTGGAACTTCCAACTCAACAACTACTGGATGGAGTCGCTGGACTACCGCTACTACCCAATTCACGTGAACAAGCACACGGCGAAGTATCGTCCCGACGGGTCGGTGCAGGTCGTCGTGGCAGCTGAAGACAAGGGCTTCGACAACTGGATCGACACTGTCGGGCACGAAGAGGGCACGATGTGCTGGCGTTGGGTTCGCGCGAACGAGCACCCGGAACCGGAAACGCGGGTCGTCAAGCTCTCCGAGCTTTGAGCTTCATGTCTGCCGGGGAAATCACGAGCACCTTCGACCGAGCGTACCGACCGACCCCCATCGCGATCGCAAATCGCTTGGGCAGACTGTTTCGCATCGGCACCGGACCGATCACGGTGGACGGCGTGCTCGCGGACGCGCGCGGAAAGGCGGGGCTGAGCGATTTCGGAGACGACGCGTTCCTCGAGCCGCTCGAAATCCTCGTCGATTCGATCAACCGTGAAGCCGCGCTTCACCCCGTTGGCCGGATGATCATTCGCGGGCGGCTGGTCGGCGTGTTGGTGAACAAGCTCGTCGCTCAGCGCACGATCGAGAAGCATCCGGAGATCCTCGATATCCCGGTCGAGGCGCCAATCGTGGTTGCAGGCCTCGCACGCACGGGCACGACAATGCTTCACCGTCTGATTGCGCAGGACCCGTCGATTCGGTCTCTGGCGTCCTGGGAGGCGATCAATCCCGCGCCGCCGACGACTCGTCCGCCACGCAAGGGGAAAGACCCTCGCTACTCGCAGGCCGCCATGGCCGCGAAGGGCCTCAAGTACATGTCCCCCGGGTTTTTCGCAATTCACCCCGCGGAGCCCGATGCCCCGGAGGAAGAGGTCATCTTGCTGGAGCAGGCGTTCCTCACGACGACGCCTGAAGCCATGATGAACGTTCCTACCTACGCCAAGTGGCTCGAGGAGCAGGACCACGTTCCTGCGTACCAGGCGCTGCGGCGCATGATGCAGTACTTGCAGTGGCAACGGCCGGGAGCGGACAAGCGGGTACGATGGGTTCTCAAGACACCGCACCATCAGGAATACTTCGACCCGCTCCTCCAGGTGTTCCCGAAGGCGACCATCGTGCACACGCACCGCGATCCTCTCAAGACCAGCGCGTCGTTCTTCAGCATGGTGACCCACCTGCAGATGATCTTCAGCGACGAGGTCGACCCGAACCGAGTTGCGAATCACTGGCTCGACAAGATCGAGAACATGGCCCGCCGCACGATGGCCACGCGCGCTCGGGTGAACGACCAGGGCTTCGTCGACGTGTCCTACTACGACCTGATCAAGGACCCGATGCCGGAGGTCGCGCGAGTCTATGAAGCGGCTGGGGCGGCTCTGACGCCAGAGGCGCGCGCGGCAATGGAGGCCTCGCGCAAGGTCAACAAGCAACACAAGTATGGGAAACACAAATACTCGCTCGCCGATTTCGGCCTGACCAAGGACGACGTCGAGCCGCGCATCGCCGAATACCGCGCCCGTTTCAACGTCCCGTACGAGTGAATAACGGGTAGTATTCTCCACCATGGGGGTTTCCGTCTCGCAGCGGCTGATTTCGTTCGTTGGGTTGTTCGCGATGGTGGGCATCGCCTGGCTTCTGTCGAGACATCGCGATCGGGTGTCGTGGCGCCTGGTCGGCTGGGGCGTCGGGCTTCAACTCACTTTTGGCGTGCTCGTCATGAAGACCGCGGCGGGGCTCTGGATGTTCTCCCTGCTGAACGACGTCGTGCTCGCGCTGCTCGGGTTCACTGCGAAGGGCACGGAGTTCATCTTCGGTGAGTTTGCCTCCGAGAAGTTCACCATCGCGATCAACGTGCTTCCGACGCTGATCTTCTTCTCTGCGCTGATGACGATGCTCTATCACCTCGGCCTCATGCAACGACTGGTGAGTGGGTTCGCTTGGATCATGCGACGCACGATGAGGACCTCGGGCTCCGAGACGCTTGCGACCGCAGCGAACACGTTCGTGGGGCAGACCGAGGCGCCGCTCATGGTTGCCCCGTTCATCAAAGGGATGACGCAGTCTGAGCTCGCCGCCGTGATGACCGGAGGGTTCGCAACGGTAGCGGGTGGAGTGCTGGCTGCCTACGTGGGGCTGCTGGACAGAGTCATTCCCAACATCGCCGGGCATCTGATTGCTGCAAGCGTCATGAGCGCGCCGGCGGCGCTTGTCATCGCGAAAGTGATGTGGCCCGAAACCGAGGAGTCAGAGACTGCGGGTGAAGCGACGGTCGAGGTTGGCAAGCCCGACGTGAACCTCATCGACGCCGCGGCGCGAGGCGCGACGGAGGGTATGAAGCTCGCTCTCAACGTTGGCGCGATGCTGATCGCTTTCATCGCTCTGATCGCTCTTGCGAATGCCCTGATTGGCCTGCCATTCGAGCTCTACAACGACTGGATGGGGTTCGAGGGGACGCGAGCGATGGAGCCATGGACGATGCAGAAGATCCTAGGCTGGATCTTCTGGCCATTTGCTTTTCTCATCGGCGTTCCAGTCTCCGAGTGCAGCATCGTCGGAACGTTGCTCGGTGAGAAGCTCGTCCTCACGGAGTTCATTGCATACCTGCATTTATACGAGTCGTTGTCGACGGACGTAGCGGCGCTTTCGCCGCGCACGGTGGTCATCGCGAGCTATGCGCTTTGTGGTTTTGCCAACTTCGGGTCGATCGGGATTCAGCTCGGTGGGATCGGTGGCATCGCGCCCGAGCGCAGGCATGACCTCGCGCGGCTCAGCGTCCGCGCCATGTTCGGCGGAATGCTCGCCTCCCTGATGACCGCATCGGTCGCGGGGATCTTGTACTAGCCACGCTGCGACAATTTGCCACCTTCACGCCGCATCCGAGCGTGCTTAGATAAGCCACCGATGAAGTGGGTAGTTGGCATCCTCCTCCTTGTGTTTGGGTGCACTTCGGTGAGCGTCGAAGACAGGGGCGAGAGTCGTCAGGTGCAAGCGATCGTTCGCACGACGAACAGTCCGTTTTGCCCGGGCAAGACACTCGACTCGTGCCCCAGCCCGCGGGCGTCGGAATGGCGGCAAGACATCAACGCATGGGTCGAGGATGGGGTTCCTGAGAACGAGATCCGCGATCGCCTGCAGGAGAGGGTGCCCAGCTTCGATCTGAGCGTCGCGCCTGTGAAGTCCGGATGGATCATCCCCGTCGTTGCGGTGGCGCTGTCGACCCTGTGGCTGCTGATTGTCGGCCGGGCCCTCACGAGCCCGCCACCGCCACGGCGCAGCCGCCCACCAGCCAATCACGCCTCGCTAGATGCAAGGCTCGACGAGGAGCTGGCGCGGCTGGAGTAAAGGGTCAGCGCTAGCGCGTGCAAATCACCGAGGAACCATGCCCAAACAGCCCCTGGTTCACGGTCACGCCGGCCTTCGCGCCTTCGACCTGCCGGCCTTCGGCCTGTCCGCGCAGTTGCCAGGTCAGCTCGCAGACCTGGGCGATCGCCTGCGCGGGTACTGCTTCACCGAAGCTCGCCAAGCCGCCGCTCGGGTTTACGGGGATGCGGCCGCCGATCGTCGTTTCACCATCACGCAAGAGCTTCTCGGCGTCGCCTGGCGCGCATAGGCCGATTTGCTCGTACCAATCGAGCTCGAGGGCCGTCGATAAATCATAGACCTCCGCGAGGCTCATGTCCTCGGGGCCGAGGCCCGCCTCCTCGTAGGCGCCATGCGCGATCGATTCCTTGAACCCGACCTCGGGAAGCCCGACGCCGGCGCTCGAGTCGGTCGCAAGGTTGGGCATCTCGATGATCGTGTTGGGGTACACCGGTGTGACCGTCGACACGGCTGCGATCTTCACCGGGTCGCTGGCGTGTTTGCGGGCGAAGTCCATGCTCGAGAGCACCAGAGCGGCTGCGCCGTCGCTCGTGGCGCAGATGTCGAGCAGATGAAGCGGGTCTGCGACGACGGCGGAGCTGAGTACGTCTTCGATCTGTACTTCCTTCTTGTAGCGCGCGTTCGGGTTGTGAAGGCCGTGCTTGGCGTTCTTCACCTTCACTGCAGCGAAGTCCTGCGGAGTGGCGCCGTATGTATCCATCCTTCGCCGGGCATAGAGCCCAAAATAGGTAGGATTCGTGATCCCTTGAACATGGAAACGCAGCCAATCGGGATCCTCCGGACGGTGCCCGCCCGTCGGCGCGAAGAAGCCCTTGGGTGCCGCGTCCGCTCCGATCACGAGGGCGACGTCGCAAAGTCCGGCGAGGATGTGCGCCCGCGCCACGCCGATCGCTTGCGCGCCAGTCGCGCATGCGCCGTAGGAGCTCGAAACCTTGGCACCCGACCACCCAAGGGCCTGGGCAAACGTCGCGCCGGCTACGTAGCCGGGGTAACCATTTCGGATCGTGTCGCCACCGGCCACCAGCTGGATGTCCTGCCACCGAAGACCCGCGTCTTTGAGCGCGTCCTGTGCGGCCTTCACCCCATAACCGATGAAGCTCTGACCCCACTTGCCCCAGGGGTGCATGCCCACGCCGAGAACTGCGACTTCCTTGCTCATGCGTCACCCCCGCCCGCGGGTTTCCAGTTCCACGTCATGTAGACCTGCTCGTCGTCCTCGTAGAGCTCGCGAAGCACCAGCTCCATGGGCATTCCCGTCTCGAGGGCTTCGACGCCGACGCCATCGGCGACCTGGCCGAGAATCGTGATGCCCTCATTTTCGAGCTCGACCGCCGCGATGGCGAACGGCTCGAACGGCTCCTTGGCAACGAACGGTGCGGGTGGCTTGTAGTTCGCGCTCGTGTAGGACCAGACCTTGCCGGTGCGGCTCAGCTCGACCTCCTGGAGGTCTGCCTTGTCGCAGGCCGGGTTTCGGCAGAAGGTCTTTTCAGCGGGAAAGAAATACGTGCCGCACGCGCGGCACTGAGTGCCGAGCAGGCGCGGCTCGCGCGGGTCCATCGTGAACAGTCCTTCGACGGCTGGTACCTGTGTTTTGTCGGTCATGGTAAAGCGGCTCTAGAAATAGAACACGTTTCACTTCGCCGCAACCCTGCAAGATCGATGCTGCATCTCGGACCACGGGGCTTCGGGCCTTGCTAGCCGGTCTTGGCGTATTGGGCCTTCGTCCGTTCCAGCAGCGCGCTGAGGTCCTCACGCAGCGCTTCGAGCGCGTCGAGGCTCGCGCGAACGGTCGGGCGGGGGAGACCTTCGATCTCTTCGATCGTGCGTTCCAGGCGGCGGACGGCGGCGGTGGCCCGCCGAAGCGTGTCCATCTGCTCCGCGCCTGCGGGTTTTGGGTTGAAAACCGGATTGAAACGCTTTCGCAGATCGCTCACAGGCGCCCCCTCTTCGAAGACCGCGTGTCGGAGCTCGTCGACGACCTCTTCGGCTACCGCTCGCTCGCCGCCGTCATTGCTCGGGTTCTTCTGAAGCGCTTTGGCGAAGTAGTCGACGGCATCGCAGGTCGGAATCCGCTCGTTGAGGCCATCGCGCTTCAACACCGAAGGCGCATGGCGTTTGAGCGCAACGTATGATCCGGTGAGCTTATCGGCGGTCGCTTGTTTGAGCTGAAGCTCGAGCGAGCAGTAGGTGTAGAAATCCTCGTAGCCCCAGTCGAGGTATGACTCTCGGTTCCGAACCTCGACAAGCGCCTCCGCCATCATCACCCAAGAGCGCTTGAACTCCCGTGCCCGCCGCACGACATGCACCCGCAGCTCGTCTGCGCCTTCCGCCTCGAGCGCCTCTGCCAGATCCCCTAGTCTTTGATGCGTGGCCATCGGCGCTCTATACCATCGAAAGCATGTCCCCAACCACCGGAGACCGACCGATCGCTGCCACGGGCCTCGTCGGTGAGCTTGCGCTCAGGCTGGCGACTCAGGTCGCTTCGGCATGCGCTGAGCGTGGCGTCGTAGTGATGCCCTTGAAGGGTGTGCTTTTCTTGAGCAGGTGGCCCTCCTTGCGGGGACGCCGGGATCTCGTCGACATCGACCTCCTGGTGCGTCGCTCGGATCTCGATAGCATCACCGATGTTTTGGTCGCTCAAAGCTTCGAACCGACGGTAGGTTCGAGCGCGGGGCTCGTGTTCGTCAACGAGGCATGGCCGCTCAGCATCGACATACACCACAGCCTATTCCCCCATGACCTCTTTGATGTTTCCACGGACGACCTGTTCTCGAGGGCGGAGGTCGACACTTCGCTTTTCTCGGTACCAGTCGCACGAATGGCTGACGAAGACATAGTCGCCCACCTGATCGGACATTTCGTCAAGGGAAGGGGGACGTTTCGCCAAGACAAGAGCCTCGATGACCTTCGATGGCTATTCAGACAAGGCCTCTTCGGGCTCGAAGATGTAGATGCGTTGGGAGCTCATTTGCGGCGGCTGGGGCTGCGGCGCGCCGCGGGGTATGTGCTCGGTCACGAGTCGCTTCAAGGCGAGCCCGTTGCACGTGCTACGGCTCAATCGCTACGGCTCTCGCGTTTGGACCGCATCACGATTGCCGCTGCGCGCCTCGGTACCAGCTCGAACGAGGACACGCCCCGGTGGTGGACGCCTCATCTCTTGGATCGGTCGTTAGTCGCCGGGTCCCGGTCGCTTCTCGTCCATGCGGACGAAGGCATGCGGCGCCTTTTGGCGAACCTTGGGCGGCATTCGGTGCTCCGGCGCGATCGACGGCCGTGATCGACCAGGGGCATGGCTCGCTATCGCAGGCTTTGAGGGAGCAAGGTGGCATACGAGCTCGGCGATTGGAGCGACACGATGAGCTTGCGATTCAGCGTCTTCGCCTGTTGATCGAGCTCTTCGACAGTCGGACGAACCAAGAAACCGCCCCATGGCATGTAATAGGTTCCGTGGCTCACGGATTGGGTCTTGGGCTCGAAGATACTCAAGAGGATCGGGCCATTCGGCGCGATGCGATCACACGCACGAAGCAGTTCCATGCGGTCGGCGCGCCGAAGCACGTGTCCAAAACTGCCCCAGCCCAAGAGCACGGCGTCAAACCTCGAGTTGGCGGCGATGCGAAGCTCGCTGCTCTTTCCACGAAGCACGCTTGCGATGAGGTCTCGGTAGCTCGCTTGGTCGACGACCTCGGAGCCGAGCATGCGTTGACAGAGCCGAAAAGCCGATGCGGAGGGCTCAAACGCGTGAACCGCATAGCCGCGCGATTGAAGAGCAGAAGCTTCCCGTCCCCCACCGGCTGCGCCGATCAGGATCGATGCGGGAGGGGGGGGTAGGCGTCGCTCGAACCAGTGCTTTTCCCAAGGGTACAGTCCGTCAAGATCGTTTCGCGGCTCGAATGACGCGTCGTACAGCTCGATCGAAAGCGACTCCTTCTCGCTGTCTCGAAGCGCCTTGCCCAAAATGGCTCCAGTCCACGCTTCGACCATGCCCTCCGCTCGTCGCAAGCCCCTCTGGATCTCGCGGCTCTGCAAGGCCGCGCTTCGAAGTATCCGATATCGTAGGCCAGGCTTGCGGCGAGTCATATCGTTTCGATCAGGTCTACGAGCTCATCTGGGTGACGCCAGGATGCACGCCAAGCACGGTCTGCGCCAACCAGCGAGCCCAAGGGTATGCTCGGCTCGAAGAACGAGGCCTCGGTCCAGTACTTCAATCCGATCGCGGCCGAGACAGGTGACAAACTCGTCTGCGCGCCGCGCTCGATACCGACGAAATGCACGTCTCGAGCCGAGCATGCGACCCGCTGCAAAGCCTCGCCCGGCACCGCGTAGTAAGGAGCAGCATCCTGTGGCGACTCTACCGCGTCGTCGTCCTGGTCGAGACCGCGAAGATAGTCGGGGCGCTGCGCCCCAGGCTCTGGTGGGTCGAAACGAATCGCGCGTGGCCAACCCCAAAGCCGCCGTCCGTCGCAGACCACGAACTCGTCGGAGAAATACTTCCATCCGCGTCGCACCGCCGCAAGCGCGAGCGAGCTCTTTCCCGCGCCCGAGGGCCCAGAGAACACGACGGTGCGGCGGTCCGACACCAAGGCAGCCGCATGAAAAACCGCGAATCGTCGTTTGTGCCGGGCGAGAGCCAGGCGATAGAGCCACTGCTCGAAACCGGCGACCAGATCCTCGACCACGCCGTCCGACCAGAGGACTTCACCGTCCACGACGATTCGTGGGGAGCTCTCCGCGAGCACTTCGATCTCGCACTCGGCGTCCGGCTCCACGATCGGCAGCGTCGCAGCAGCCCAGTGCCGTCGGAGGTAACGATTCGTTCTCGCGCACGAGCTGCGAACGCCCACGCGAAGACCCGAGAGAAAGATCTCGTGCCGCTCTAAGTTGCCTCTTGCCACGTGATTAAGGTCCGGTCCTCGAGTTGGCTCAGGAACGCGAGCACATCACGAGTCACCGTTTCGCGTTCCGCGTCGACATGGGCCAGGATTTCGCCGGTGATGTCATCGATCGAACGTTCTCCGTCAATCATCAACCAAATGCCCGCCGCGATGTCGTTCAAGACTAGCAATTGCGATCCGCCACCGTCGTAGATGACTACTTCTTCGGTGTCGGTGACCTCGTGCGTAACGGTGGTCTTTCGCTTTGGCACGCGTCGTTCTGACGGCTCAGGCATCGCAGCTCCCATCGAGCAACGCAGAACGGGCTTGGCATTCCCAGCAAGAGAGCTTCCCGCTCCAATCTTTGCGTGCAGCAAGCAGACTGTGCTGGCGCGAAGCAATTGGCGCAGCGGATGTGAGAATTTCCTTCAGGCTGGTTTCACGAATCGAGCCGAGTGGCAGGTGGCGGCTGAAGATGCATGGATACACGGTACCGTCGTAGCTCACGGCGGCTGAGCCGCCGAAGTTCCGCTGCCTGGTGCTGTGAACAGTACTGGAAGGGACGGCGCTTGGTTGCGCATCAAGATCGACGGGCATGTCGTCCCCGCGGCCCACGTCGCGCATGCGATCGAAGCCGATCGCGTCCCCGGCCACGCCCAGTTTCAGCAGGTAATCATAGGTTTTCGACGCATCGGCGAGGTTTTGCATCATCGAGATCACGCCGATGCGCACCTTCAGCCCATCATCTATGGCGCGCCGGATCGCTCGCGTAGTGCGAGCATGACTGCCTGGCGTACGCGTAATGGCGTCGTGGGTCTCTGCGTCGTGCGAGTAGAATGAAAACGCAAAGCAAGGTGCGAGGTCACGTAAGCGTTCATAGGTGGTTCCAGAAAGCGCGAGGCCGTTCGTATAGATCTCGACCTGTGGAATTCCGGTTTCCCTCAGAAGCTCAACCGCGCGCACGCAGTGCGGGCTGATCAGAGGATCGCCGCCCGTGAGCTGCACCAGATCGAAGCCCAAGGCCTTCGCGTCTTTGATCACGCTGCTGAGCTCCTGCCAACAAAGCGCCTCCAGGCGCAGAGGCGAGGATTCGGCATAGCAGTGCACGCATCGCTCGTTACACTTCGCCGTGAGCTCCACGAAGAGCTGCCGCCAGCCTGAGCCGCGCAAGACAGTGCCTCGAGTCAGGGGCTCGGGCGTGCATTCCTGGATCGCGGCTCTCAGCTGCCCCACCAGAGGCTCAAACCTGGCGAGCGACTCCCAAACCGATGTGCATGACTCGCGATTCAACGGATCCATCTCAGGGCCCGCTTCGATCTCAATGTGATCGCCGCTGCTGAGCTTGATGGCTTCGAGTAGCCCTTCGCTGCGCCAGAGGATCCAGTCGTTCGGCAAGAAGTAGCCGGTCTTCTTGCGTTTCATCGATTTCGTCACCCAACCGGCATGCAGTTCAATGGGTTGCATCCGTTGGGGTTACAGACCCCGGGCATACAAGTCGACGGATTGCAGGACCCCTGTGCATGCGCCTTGTTCAAGGAGATGGTCGCCAGAATCGCGGGCGCCGTATATACGGCAGCCTTCAGAAAATGGCGCCGCGCGCGATCGAGCTGATTTGGTTCCCCCACGCTCGTTGGTTTACCCCGAAAGTGGTGCAGGGTTCCAGCCGACAGCAGCAAGATCCCTGTACACACTCCGCGAGTGTCGGCCGCGCTGATCCCAAGGTTTCGGAACCTTTGGTGAATTGTGACCCAAAATACTTGTTGACAACCGTGATTCCGAAGCTTTACCGTAAGACTGTCGGCGGCTGATCAGCAACCCTCCGACGGGCAAATCGAGATTCATACTCCTTGGGGGTACAACACAACGGGCACTCGGGCGGGGTTAACACCTCGCCCGAGTATTTTTGTGCCGTGTGTCGATGAAGCGAGCGACTAAAGGCTGCGCTTCTTGCCGCGCAAACCGCGCCGGCTGCCTTTGGGCCGCTTCGGCTTGTCGAACGACGAACGTCCGCCACGGTCGTCGCCGCCACGATCGTAATCGGCGCGGTCTCGGGTGAAGTCATCGCGACCATAGCCCTCGCGGCCGGGCTCTCCGCCTCCGCCTCCACCACCGAAGTCGTTACGACCTCTAGGCGGCGGGCCGCCGAAATCGCGTCGCTGTCGGGGCTGGCGCGGGCGGTCCTCTGCGATGTCCAGGCGCAGCGGGCGTCCCGCGACCTCGCGGCCGTGCAATTGCTCAACTGCCTGTTTTGCGTGTTCTTCCTCTGCGAACCGGACGAATGCGAAGCCTCTGGGGCGGCCTGTTTCGCGGTCCTTAGGAATGTGAACGTCCACCACCTCGCCAATCTCACCAAAGAGCTGACGAAGCTCCTCATCTGTGGTGGCAAAGTTGAGGTTCCCTACGAATATCTTGTTTGAGATGACTTACTCCGTTCTTCGATGTGCTCGTTTTGCACGATTTTGATCCGGGTCCAAGTAGGATAGTGTAACCCAGATCGGGGTTATTGGCCGTGACAGGCTCTAAGCTCAGTAGTGCCAGGGGAACTTTCGGTAGTCTTGGGGCCTCTTCTCGAGGAACGCGTCGCGCCCCTCTTGGGCCTCCTCGGTGCCGTACGCGAGCCGGGTTGCCTCTCCGGCGAAGAGCTGCTGCCCGACCAGGCCGTCGTCGATCATGTTGAAGCCAAACTTCAGCATTCTCATGGCGGTAGGGCTCTTCGAGTTGATTTCCTTGGCCCAAGAAAGCGCGAAATCCTCTAGCTCGGCGTGTGGGACGACAGCATTGACCATGCCCATGTCAGCCGCCTCTTGGGCACTGTAGTTCAGGCCGACGAAGAACACCTCTCGGGCCTTCTTTTGTCCAATCTGTCGCGCTAGCAGTGCCGAACCGTAGCCGCTGTCGAAGCTCGCCACATCGGGGTCGGTCTGTTTGAACAACGCGTGCTCCGCGCTTGCAATCGTCATGTCGCAAACGACGTGAAGGCTGTGACCGCCGCCGACCGCCCAACCGGGAACGACAGCAATCACGATCTTCGGCATGAAACGGATGAGTCGTTGCACTTCGAGGATGTGCAAGCGGCCGAGGCGCGCCGGATCAATCTCCCCGGCGGACTCGGTCTCGTACTTGTATCCGTCTTTGCCGCGAATGCGTTGGTCACCACCCGAGCAGAACGCCCATCCTCCGTCCTTGGGGGAAGGGCCGTTTCCGGTGAGCAGCACGCAACCGACGTCGGAAGTTTGCCGTGCATGGTCCAGGACCCGGTAGAGCTCGTCCACCGTGCCGGGTCGAAACGCATTGCGCACCTCCGGCCGGTTGAAGGCAATGCGGACCGTGCCCTGAGCATTGGCGCGATGGTACGTGAGGTCTTGCAGGTCGAAGCCAGGAACTTTCGTCCACTTAGCAGAGTCGAATATCTCGGAAACCATCTGCTGCTACTCCGTGAACTCGCTCAACACGGCGAGAATGATCCGGCCGAGTAACGTCGCTACTTGTTGTCGCGAGAACTCGCCGTCAATCCAACGCTGCAAAATCTCTCCGGCGCCGGTGAGAAACATGTCGGCGAGCGCGAGTGCTTCGGCGTCGTCTACGCCGGTCAGCTCACGCAGCGGGATGAGCCAGGGCTGGACGAGCTGACGCCGGAAATCCTTGCTGATCGTGGAGATTTCTTGATCGTGGCCGGCCGAGCGGAGGATTTGCCAACCGCCGGGCCCGCGGGCCTCGATCGTATCGCAGGCCGCGTCGATGAATCCGCGTGCGATCGACGCGATGTCCGCGTCGTCTTCGGTGTTCAAGATGTCCGGTGCTCGTCGCGCGAACTCTTCCCGAAAGTCTTCGAGCACGCCCTTGATCAGCTCGTGCCGATTCGGAAAGAACTTGTAGACGACCGGCCGAGTTACACCGGCTGCTGCGGCGACGTAGGGGATGCGCACACTGTCGACGCCGTCGGTCTCGATGATGTCAGACGCGACACGTAAGAGCTGCTGCTGCCGGTCCTCCGGGCTCAGGCGTGTCCGTGTAGCGTCGCTGGGTCGGTTGCTTGACGGCATGGGTCTACGAAAAAGGGTGGCCCCCATTACGAGAAGCCACCCTGATTGAATTCCTGCGCGGGACCTTTAGTCCTGCGCCAGATTCATCACCTGCTGAAGGCTCATTGCCAGCGTCATGTCGCCGTCGATTTTGATCTTGCCGGACATGAAGGCCTGCATCGGGTTTAGCGTGCCGTTGATCATGCCGAGCCAGTCTTCCGCCGATACCGTGATGGTCGCGCCGGGGCTGTCGTGCGTGCCGTGGCCCACGAAATCGCCGGTCTTGCCCTTCTTGAGGTCCAAGTTGTACTCGCCGCCGCCATCGCCGGTGATGTTGAACTGGTACACCGCGTTGGGCGCGGTCGCCGCGTCGTTGTTTTCGGCGGCTCTCTTCTCAAACTTTTCGAAGAACTCAGCTACGGATTCCATTGATATTTGCCTCTCTTGTTCTGTCGGCTCGGGGCCGGCTGCCACTGCCATCCATCCGTGGGTTTGGCTCGCAGGAGGGGAGTTGTAACCGATATCAGCGGTGATTGCACCCCTGGCTTCGGCCCTTTTGAAACACGTTGGAAACCTTCGCCACATCGTGCGGAAACAGCTCGGATCTAGCCTCTCGGGACTTCGAGAAACAGGAGGAACCGGGGATGGAAGCTCTCAATCAGGCAGATACTGCGTGGCTCATGGTGTCGTGTGCGTTGGTCATGCTCATGACACCGGGCTTGGCGCTGTTCTACGGCGGCATGGTCGGCTCACGGAACGTGTTGTCATCGTTCATGCACAGCTTCATCGCGCTGGGCATCATCACCCTTCAGTGGGTCGTGATCGGCTACTCGCTCGCCTTTGGATCGGATGCTGGTGGTGGCTTCATCGGCGGCATGGAGTTTGCGTTCCTAAACGGCGTGGGCCTCGAGCCGCAGGAGGGGTCCACGATTCCTCACATCCTCTTCATGGCATTTCAGATGATGTTCGCGATCATCACGCCCGCGCTGATCTCGGGCGCCATCGCCGAGCGCATGAAGTTCAGCGCGTATCTCATCTTCATCGTACTTTGGGCGACGCTCGTCTACGATCCGATTTGCCATTGGGTCTGGGGTCCGGATGGTTGGCTCGGCGCGCGCGGTGCGCTCGACTTTGCAGGCGGCACGGTCGTTCACCTCTCGTCGGGCGCGGCGGCATTGATATGCGCGCTCGTAATCGGCCGGCGCAGTCGGCCCGGTCCCCCACACAACCTGACGCTGACCTTGCTTGGCGCGGGCATGCTGTGGTTCGGTTGGTTCGGCTTCAACGCGGGTAGCGCGCTCGCCGCAAACGACAACGCTGCGCTGGCCTTGGTGAACACACACGTGGCCGCAGCCGCCGCGGCGTTTGCGTGGGCGCTCGCGGAGTGGATCAAGCAGGGCAAGCCCACCGCGCTCGGTGTCGCCTCGGGTCTGGTGGCCGGGTTGGTCGTCATCACGCCGGCTGCCGGTTTCGTGGGTCCGATGTCGGCGGTTCTCATGGGCCTCATCGCCGGTCCCGTCTGCTACGGGGCGGTCATGCTCAAAGGCAAGCTAGGTTACGACGACGCGCTCGACGCGTTCGGCATCCACGGCGTCGGCGGTGCGCTTGGAGCGGTCCTCACCGGCGTCTTCGCGGCGGCGGCCTGGGGCGGCACCGACGGCCTGATTGCCGGAAACAACGATCTCTTCGTCGAGAACATCATCGGTGTGATAGCGGCGGCCTCCTATTCGGCGATCGTCACGGTCGTCCTGCTGAAGGTCATCGACGCCACTGTCGGGCTTCGAGTGTCCGGCGACGAAGAGAACGAAGGCCTCGACACCAACCTCCACGGTGAGGAGGGCTATCACATGGGCGGCGCTGGCGCGCTGTCCGGGAGCGAGTAGCCTCCCCCGGGTGGGCTACTTTTCTCGCCTCTTCCGAAAGAAAGACGCGCCGCCTCCGCCACTCCCCGAAGCGGAGGCGCGCGACTACAGCCTCGCAGAGCTGGCTCAGTACGATGGCTCGGATCCCGGCAAGCCGCTGCTCCTCGCGATCCGCGGCCAGGTCTATGATGTCGGGCGCGGGCGCGACTTCTATGGACCGGGTGGGCCGTACGGGATGTTCGCCGGAAAGGACTGTACGCGCGCGCTTGCCAAGGTCGCGTTCGACCCCGATCTCTTCACCGGTGACATGGATGGGCTCGACCAAGAAGAGCTCGACAAGCTCGAAGAGTGGATCGAGATGTTCGAGGGCAAGTACCGGCGCGTTGGGCGGCTGCTGTCGAGCGGCTAGCTTATCCCGGGAAGCGACGGTAGAGCATAGTCGCGCCGGTTCCGACACAAAGTGCCGTCATGGCATAGAGAAAGGGAAGCTTCAGCAGGGCGTCTTGGTCCGCTTGTGGGAAGGTGGCGAGGATGACGGCGATGGCCAGTGGCGCGTTTTGTACCCCCGTCTCGAGAGACACTGCGCGCCGCTGGCGCGAACCAAGTCCTGCGAGCCGAGCCGCTAGGTAGCCCAGCGCCATACCGCTCGCCGCGACGAACACGCACGCCAACAGGCTCGAATCTTCCGCCGTGAGTACGAGGCTGATTTGGTCGGCGACGCTCGTGACGAGCAAGACGACCAAGAGCAGCGCTCCCGAGATCGCACCGATCCTCTCGACCTTGGACGCAGTCACGGGGGAACGGTGTCGGATCCACATGCCGGCCGCGATGGGCAACAGCATCAGCGCCAACGTCCCCATCACCGCGAGGTAGGGGATCTGCATCGGGGTGTCGGATAGGGATTCCGCGTAGACATAGAGCAGCGCCGGCATGAGGATGACCGACGCGAGCGTCGAGATTGCGGTCATCGAGACGCTGAGTGCGAGGTCAGCGCGCGAGAAATAGGTCAGCATGTTGCTCGCGTTCCCGCCCGAGGTGCACGCCATCAAGAGGAGCCCGAGGGCATCCGTGCCGCGCAGCCCGAAGCCCTGGATCGCGAAGTGTGCAAGAAGAGGCATCCACCCGAACTGGGACAACAAGCCGACGAGGACCCCCCTTGGTCTACGGAGCGCCCGGGCGTAGTCCGACGGCGTCAGCGAGGCCCCCATGCCGACCATCAAGACGAGTGTGAGCGCGGCAATGAGCGCCTTGTCGAGCTCGCTGAGCATCCGGCGCACTATACATGCCGCAAAACCTGCGCGTCCTGGGACTCCATGGCGCAGGACTTGGCTGCAGGTCTGTGGTTGCCGTGTTGACCCGCATTTGAGAGCGGCGCAGCATCACTCGGTGGACAACGAGAAGATCATCAACGAGGTGATGGGTGGAGGGCTTCGGGCGCTCAACCGGATCGCAGAATCCCCGTTCGTCGAGCGGCTCGGCTTGGAGGAACGCGCCCAAAGACTCGTCTACGAGAGCGCCAAACGCATGGCGGAAACAGCGGCGAAGGCAGCCAAGCGGCTTTCGCCAAAGCGGTCTGGGAAACCTACACGGCCCTCGCGCAAGTTCGACTTGAGCCTGAGCGAGGAGCAACAGCTGATGCGCGATACGCTTCGGCGTTTCGCGGACGAGGTGATGCAGCCCGCGGCGCGCGAAGCCGATGATGAGGGTGCACCGCCCGAGGGCTTCCTCGAAACCTTTGGCGAGCTCGGCGCGATCGCCATGTCGGTACCCGAAGCCCTTGGCGGCGCTGCCGAGCAGGTGTCCGCTGTCTCGCAGATGTTGATTGCCGAGGATCTCGCGCGCGGCGACATGGGGCTCGCGTATGCGGCGCTGGCACCGCTTTCGTTCGTCAATGCGGTCGTCGCGTGGGGCGATGCGCAGCAACAAGCGAATCTCTTGCCCAAGTTCGTCGGCGGCGAAGAGACGGGAGCGACCGTCGCAGTGCTCGAGCCGCAACCGCTTTTCGATCCAGCCGCGCTGCGCACCACGGCGAAGAAGGGTTCCGGCGGCTACCTGTTGAACGGCGAGAAGTCGATGGTCGCGTTGGCACAAAGCGCGAAGTGGTTCCTAGTCGCTGCGGAGCTTCCAAGAGTCGGACCGCGGCTGTTCATCGTCGAGCGGGATGCCGAGGGCGTATCGGTGACGGGGGAGCCTGCCATGGGATTGAGGTCCGCGGCGCTCGGACGCCTGGAGCTCGACCGGGTTCGCGTGTCGCACCAGGCCTTGCTCGGCGGCGAGGTCGCGTTGAAGAACCAAGGCAAGAACGCGTATCGGGACTCGGTCGACCGTGCTCGCGTGGCGTGGGGCGCGATGGCAGTCGGTGCATCGCAAGCGGTGCTCGACTACGTCATTCCCTACTGCAACGACCGCGTCGCCTTCGGCGAGCCGATCTCACACCGTCAAGCGGTCGCGTTCATGATCGCCGACATGGGGATTGAGCTCGAGTCGATGCGAATGCTCGTGTATCGGGCAGCAGGGCGCATCGACGTTGGCATGAAGTGTCAACGCGAGGCGTACCTGGCGCGCACGCTCTGCGCAGAGAAGGCCATGGAGATTGGGACGAACGGGGTGCAGCTGCTCGGCGGGGCAGGCTTCATCAAGGATCACCCCATCGAGCTTTGGTACCGCCACTTGAGAGCCGTCGGCGTGATGGACGGCAATCTGTTCGTGTAGGAGGCGCCCATGATTTATCTCGAAGTTCCAAAGAGCCTCAAACCGATTGTCAATCAGGCGCACCAAGTTGCGAAGCACGTGTTCCGGCCCATCTCGCGCAAGTACGACCGTGCCGAGCACGCATATCCCAAAGAGCTCGACATGCTCGCCGCGCTGATGGACGGACTCAGTGCCGGCGGAGCCCAACAGGGGGCAGGCGTCGATGGCCTCCGGCGAGACGAGGAGCGCAAGGACGCCGTTCGAAATGGTGCGAACATGTCGACTTGCCTGGGCCTCACGGAGCTGTGTTGGGGCGACATCGGCCTCGCGCTGTCGATCCCGCGGCAGGGGCTCGGCAACGCCGCGATTACCGCGGTTGCAGACGGCGAGCAGAAGGAACGTTTCGATGGCGTGTGGGCCGCGATGGCGATTACGGAGCCGGGCGCAGGCTCCGATTCCGCGAACATCAGGACTACCGCGCGGCTCGATGGCGACGAGTGGGTACTAAACGGAGAAAAGATCTACGTCACCGCCGGAAGCCGGGCCGACTCCGTCGTCGTCTGGGCTACCCTCGATCGAAACCTCGGCCGGGCCGCGATCAAGTCCTTCGTCGTCCCGCACGGGACGCCCGGCATGGAAGTCGTCCGCTTGGACAAGAAGATGGGCATCCGCGCTTCGGACACGGCGAGCATCACGTTGACCGATTGCAGGATCCCCAAAGGCAATCTCTTGGGTAACGCCGACATCGACACGAAGAAAGGCTTCGGCGGCGTGATGCAGACGTTCGACAACACGCGCCCGATCGTCGCAGGAATGGCGGTCGGCGTGGCGCGGGCCGCGCTCGAGCACACGCGCAAGCTCCTCGCCAAAGAAGGTGTCGAGGTTCGCTACCGTGGCTCGCTCTTCAGCAAGAGCGCTGCCGAGGCTGAGCTGATTCGCATGGAGGCCGATTGGGAGGCCGGGCGCCTTCTGATGCTCAAAGCTGCCTGGATGGCGGACAATGGCATCCCGAACTCCATGGAGGCCTCGATGTCGAAGGCCAAGGCGGCGCGCGTCGCCAACCGCATCACGCTCCG
>Ga0209536_100001429_pt1 | contig 39808 bp, 33 predicted proteins | sample DeeMarSeWOR28_12_FD_187461 | JGI IMG/M metagenome (GOLD analysis project Ga0209536, IMG submission 187461) | Marine sediment microbial communities from White Oak River estuary, North Carolina - WOR-2-8_12 (SPAdes) (version 2) | ecosystem: Environmental > Aquatic > Marine > Intertidal zone >... | reverse complement strand
TAGACTGCAAAGACTAAAAATCGAAAATGTCCTTGTGATCAATAAGGGTATTTGGAGCACAGCGCTCAAGCAGGCACTAATCGTATCTAACAATACTATTTCTTGCAAACTCGATTCGGATGAAAATAAAAACAATGATTCTCAAACTCACGTAGAGATTGAATGTACGACAGTAGATGATCTAATCAGAGAGTTAAGATTGCCACAATTGGATTTAATAAAAATGGATATCGAAGGATCTGAAATTGAAGCTTTGCAGGGGGCTGTGAATACTTTAACGACGCTTAAGCCTCACCTTGCCATTGCTTCATATCACTACCGAGGGCGAAATCAAACATTTCATGCGGTGGAAGAGTTCTTAATAAAAAAAAACTATGACGTAATGACTTTTTTCCCTCCCCATTTAACCACGTGTGCCAGGCCGGAATAAAAGGTAAAAACTAAGAATCATCTTTTTTCCCCAAAACATAAAAAAGGTGACTCAACGGCAATTTGAAAACACCTTTGCGAAACGCCATGTCCCATCTGCCTAAAAGTTTCATCCACCCGGGAAACTGTCCCTTTTTGGCATAATTGATAATCGGTACTTCCCAAAGAGGCCTTTTCGATGGTGTTGAAAAATGCCGGTGAAGGCGCACATCTCGGGGTCCACTGGGATCCGGCCACCCCGGCGTATCAATCGCACCGTATTCCACCACTTTCAATCCGCATTCACGAAACATACGTCTGACTTTGGTAATATGGTTGTATTTCACCTGCCCATGAGTCCAGGGGAATCCATAAATTTTGTGTAAAAATCGATGCCAGGGATAGCCGGGCTGAAAATTGTTACAAGCCACCAGCAACACAAAACGCTTTGAAATTCTCTTCATTTCCAGAAGATATCGCTGCGGATCCTTCAGTTCCGTCCACGTCACAAAATTCCACGCCAGATCAAATTCTCCTTCGTTGAACTCCGTTTGGTATATATTAACATCCGAAAAGGTCTTCACCTGATTTTGAATCCGGAGTTCATCCCATCCGTACATCATTTCCATTTCGGGATTAACCAAGGTCACGTCACACCCAGCCATGCCAAATCCGATCGAATACAGGGAACCTGCAGCTTTTGCTCCATGACTGGGCATTTCTAAGACCTTTTTTAAATCCAGCTCGCGTGTCATCATTTGATGAAGCTGCAGGAGAACATAACGATCATAGGTCACGCCAAAAACTTCCACTTCTTTTTTCATCTTTTGATTTCCCTAAATTAAACCCATCCCTGTTCCTTGTACCAGAGCACCGTTTCTCTAAGTCCCATCTCCGGATCCACTTGCGGATTAAAGCCAAATTCTTTTTGGGCTTTTTCAATCGAGAATACTCGATCCGCGAGAGTCGATTCAATGTTCTTGCGGGACACGGGCGGGACTTTGCCAATCAGCGGAAACGTTCTCTCAATGAGGGATGCAACGCTTGTGGCCATCCATTCCGGAACATACAACGGCAATCTCCTGATTTCTAGTGCGTCCTGAAGTATTTTGCGGATGTGATCAAAGGGTATCGATTCCGTGTTCGTCAATAGATAGATTTCTCCGATTTTACCTTTTTCAGCAGCCAGCAAAAGTCCTTGGGATGCATCATCAACATGAATCAGCGGTGTCAATTTGGGTTTGCTTCCAACCTTCGGGAACAAGCCTTTTTTTGCCAGGCGGGTGAGTTTAAGAATGTCCCGAACATCACCGGGGCCGTACACCATTGAAAATCGCACAATGACTGCCGGTAATTTTTGTTTGTCAACCATTGTCAGGACGTTTTGTTCGGCTTTTAATTTGCTGCGGCCATAAGAATGATGTGGGTTGCAATTACTTTGTTCGGTTGCCGGCATATCCTGACAAATACCCATAGCGGCAACCGTGCTGCAATGAACAACTCGTGGCACTCGGGCTCTTAAGGCTTCCTCCATAACGTTTAGAGCACCCTTTACGTTGATGGCGTCGAACATGGACTCGGTGACTGTAAAATTGCTCATATGTCCCAGAGTGGCCAGGTGAAGCACCCGGTCCATGTCCTCGGCGATACCTTTCAGTGTTTCCGCCCGGGTAATATCTCCTTCAACCATTTCAACGCCAAGATCCGTCAGCACCTTCGTGTTACTGTTGTTCCGCACCAGACAGCGGCAGCGGTGGCCTTCACCAACCAGTCTTCTGACTACGTGGGGTCCGATAAACCCTGTTGCCCCAGTTACTAAATATTTCACTGTAAATCCTTGTATGGGGATGAATATTTTTCATGGACTCAGAATCTTATATTCCCGCAATTTCCTTCCAAAAATAGTAAATCCAGGCGCCGTACTCTGCCAAAACCCAACGAATTTGCTTGCCGTCTTTCCACCAATTATCGGGATTATATGGATCTGCTTTAGCTGGTACGACAGAGATCGACAGCCGATTTTCGTACATCTTTTTCCAGATATACTTTGCCCGGCGGGAGTGGAATTTACTGGTTGTAATAATCACATTCCTCAAATTTTGTTCGATAAGTACTTTCCCAACGATCTCAGCTTCGCTGACGCTATCGTAGGCATCTTCCGCACTAATCCATATGATCTTGTTTTCAGGCACGTTTAACATGGTCAGAATTCGAATCGAATCCGCATACCACGCGCAACAACGCTCAAATCCCATGGTTTCGAGTTGGCGAAATGTATCGGTCTTGCGGTTGCCATTTATAACCACGTTGTTTACCAAACCTTGACGATATACATCGGCGGCTTGCATCAGACGCGGATAGTATTCAATCCCGGTAGTCAAAACAACAACAGCATCCGATCTAGCCAGGGGCTCCTCCAAAACGATAAGATTACCGAGTTTCCGCAGCAGTGTTCCTGAGAAAAGAATCAGGAGCAAAATCAAGAGCAGCGGTATGAAAAGATAACGGTGCGGTCGATTTTTTGCTGTTGCCGTCAACAACGGTTTCTCTGTCATAATATGGATATTAATCGAAAATGAGTTTCGGTGGTGAACATCTTCAATGGGTTTTAAAAATTTCTCGAAGTACCCGAACTAAAGACGGGCCGTGCATCAGCATGTTGGAATAGGTTTGGTTGGCCATGGGACAATTGCACCGCCCTTCACGGATGTAAGTGCGAATCTCGTTGGCGTTTGGGCTATTCCAAAGTAGTTGAAAATCATAGTTGTAATCGCGGAGGTTTCCGATGGGTTTGTCATACCCGAGCGTACAGCAGGCCCAGATATCCCCGTAGGGCGTCATGTGTACATTTGAGATTCCGGCATAGCAGGGTATCACCTGCCGGTTCTCTTTCAAAATTCGAATAGCTAAATCGTAGTAAATCAGTCGAAATGCATTGGTCATTCGCTGGAAGAATACTCGATTTTTCATATTTTCACGGATCTGTTCTACAAAATAGCGGATTGCTTCTTCATATTGCTCCGGATCCGGTGTGATATCATTTTGGGTATTAAACATCTCGGAACGCTGCTCGGCGATTTCGTTGCGATAACTGTCAACGCCCATTTGAGTTACCTGGTAAGCAATTTCCTGTACATCATCAATGTTCCATTTAGAAATGACGGTTCCAAGTTCCACATGAAAATTAGGGTAGTCTTTCTGAAGTGCTTTAAGGCGTTGAAACACGTCCATCACCTTGTTAAAATTTCCTTTCACTCCGCGGATTTCATCATGCTTGGAGCCGATATGATCTAGACTTGGTTTGATGGTAAGTTGGGTGCACGCCCGATTGGATTGAATAACATTAAGAATTTGCTTGGTTTTGTTTTCAACCTGGGTCTTGGCAATGGCATTAGTGGGAATATGGACGACGCCGGGGGTAAGGTGTTTGCAGGCGGAAGCAATGACCTCCACTAAATCCGCTCTTAGAAATGGTTCTCCTCCGCTGACATTGAACACGTAAACATGGCCCATGGAATGGAATATCGTATTTATTTCTTCCAGGGACAATTCTTCGTTTCGTTTTTCCGGTTGTTTGTCGTAGAGCTCCCAGATATTACATGTTTTACATCTGGACTGGCAAATATTCGTGACTGAAAACGTCAGATTAAACGGTGTTCCGGGCGACAAAATTCCTCTGCGCGCTAAGCGGTAGCGCACCATTTTCGGAAACAACTCTTTAAGATAGCGAATCATATCGGTTGAAATATCAAGATGGTTGGATTGTTATTTCTACTTATATTGATTTCAGCGGGCTATGCTTTCTAACCCAAACCAGTTGCTCATATATTCTGCAGGTCTTCAGGGCAATCGCGGACCAGCTGAGCCGTTTTGCCACTATGTCACTACTGCAGGCCATATCCGTCAGTTGTATGGGGTTCTTTAGGCATTTCTTTATTTTCTGCGCCAATGCTTCCGGATCCTTTGGAGGTACGACGTATCGTCGGTCTTCTACCAAATCCGGTAGTCCGCCGACATCCGTTACAATCATGGGTTTGCGAAATGATACCGCGGTAGTTCCAACGCCGCTTTGGCTGTCAAATTGGTGGTAAGGCAATATCACCAAATCAGCGATTTCAAAGTATTTATAGACGTCGCCGGACGGAATATAATCTAAGTAAGTTTTAACGGAATCCGTAATTCCGAGTTCATCGATTTGTCTTTGATACGGATCCCACTTTTGCCATAGTTTTCCCGCGATCAACAGAATCGAATCCGGTACCTCTTGCAGCACCTTCGAAAAGGCCTCTATGGCAGTGTCAACCCCTTTATACGCTCGAACAGCTCCAAACAGCAGTATGACCTTTCGAGTTGACTCAATTCCCAATTTTTCACGTATGGCGCTACGATTGACGCCATTGTGAACATGAAAATCCAGACTTCCGTGGGGAATCACACTGATATGCTCGCTGTCGATGCCATAGGCATTCATCATTTGCTGACGATTTTTTTCTGTATGTACAATAAAATGATTTCCCAGTTTAAACAGCAACCTAGACGCCGTTTCATATATGCTCGAACGTTCATGACTCAGAACATTGTGAACTGTAAAAATAATGGGTTTACCCCTTAACTTGAAGATTCCGCATATACAGAGGTATACCGGAAGCAGGGGCAAGCTCCACCATTGCGCGTGCAGAATGTCGGCGTGAGTGACCACAGCATCGAGTATCCAGGTTAGAGGATTATACCAGCGCAATCTGCGTTTAATGTTTATGCGTTTGTGGGCGGTATCTGGAAAGGTAGGATCGTCTTTTAATCCACCGCCCGGGTATAACATTCTCGGATATAGCCTTTTAAATGAAATAAACTCGATGCTGACGTACTCAGCAAGCGCCAATGATATTTCCAGACAATAGCTGCTGAGTCCTCTCAACGGTGGAAAGGAACCCAGCATGGCGATTTTTTTCGCCAGCTGTGGATGACTATTTTCGTTCAAAATTTATTGCATCTGGTATTTGCTTGATCTGTCGACGTTTACCTGAAGGTTAGATTTATTATCTCACAAAAGCTATGAATTGTCCACCAGGTTTCCTTTATTTTCCAATAGGTTAAGGATCGATGTGGATGGATCAGGATCTAGGGCTAATTGGATTAAAAATAATATATGAGCCAAAGATAGGCATTATCTGGAGACTTACTGCGAATGTCGGTCCCGGGCAAGGTGAAGCCACCGTATTCCGTACCCTTGGCACCGTACGAAACATTGACACCTGCGGTCATTTGTAGGTTTTGGATGATGTCCCAGGTCGCATAGGGCTGAAGGATTCCTGACGGATCTTCAAGATTATTAATAGCGCTAAAAGATAATTTGAGCAGCGGATGCAATTCGATTTGAATGTGACCGCTCAAATAATTTCGCCCGATGACGAACAGTTCCCCGCGCGCCAAACGCTCGGTTATATCAGGGTTTGTAATTGCATGTTGATAGTCGTTTTCCCCCAGACCGTTGAAATAGTATTCAATGAACCCGTAAAAATTTTTATCTAACCAGACCCAGGCATAGTCCGTATTGACGACCAATGACAGGTAATCGTCACCATCTTGCAGAAAGGTCCAAGTACCGTCTGCTCGCCAAGCTGCACCCCCCAGCAGACCTGCAGTGCCGATACCGGTCACGTAGTCGTCAAAATGTTTAGCGCCCATGACATCAAACTCGGTCGTTCCGGCGCCAAAGTGCAGTTTTGCGGCCAACGAGGCTTGATCAGATTCCACCTGATCGCTATCCGGATTTCTTCTAACGACGTAAAGACTTTGTAAATCTCCGACATGTGGCAATGAAAACTGGGCATTGATCATATCATCGCCAACTTTATAGTCACGATCAATCGCCGTCGGGGGAAACGGATTAAATAGATCAAAGGGATTAAAAATAAAGCCGTCGCCCCAGGTGATGGCCTGTCGGCCGATCTTTATCGAACCCCATGACGGCATCAATGCCAGATATAAACGATCCAGCCGTTGAACCAATAAATAGCTGTCTTTGTCGACAATTGTGTCGGTAAGATCCATCAGTCGACGATCATCATCCAGAGGGGTCCCGAGGAAGAACAAATTTGGGGCAATATTGGGAAACAATTCTTTTAATTGATTTGTTTTTTGGACAATATCTCCACCGACGCCGATTAATTCGTACGCTATATCCGTGAATATTGATTCTGTAAAAAATGTTTCATTTAGTAATCGAAGATCAAAACTGCCGTCCCAATACGTGCCGGTTCCAACCGGTTCAAAAATTGTATCTTGATCAACATGAAAAGCTCTTCCGGTGAATTTGAAGCGTCCACCGAAACGAGTATCGATATTTTTCCAAAAGGATTGGTGTCCGGGCTGATGGGAAGGGGAGGGGATAGATTCTGTGGTTGATTGAGCGTGTACACATTCTACAAAAACTTGAAATCCCGTGCACGGGATGATTATCAAATACAGGAGTACTCGTAAGCGTTTTAGGACACAGCCGTACATGCAGTTAGAAAGAAACTCGCTGTCGGTTTACTTAATCGTATCATCCACCAAGCGACCATCCCGAATAAGGAGGAGCCGCCTGGCATAATCCATCACCATTTTATCGTGGGTTGAGAAAATAAAAGTTACGTTTTTGTCTTCGTTCATTCGTTGCATCATTTTTAGCAGACCATCGCCGGTTTTGGAATCCAGGTTCGCCGTGGGTTCATCTGCGAGCACGATGGAGGGATCGGATACTATCGCTCTGGCCACGGCCACACGCTGCTGCTGACCGCCGGACAATTCAGCCGGTCGTCGATCGTATTTATCTTCAAGTCCCACCTCATTGAGAATTGCTTTGGCTTTTTTACGCCGATCTCCGGCAGGCACACCTTGCAACAACATCACAAATTCCACATTCTCGGAAGCGGACAACACCGGGATCAGGTTATAGGCTTGAAAAACAAATCCAACTTTGTGCAAGCGCAATTTAGCCAGCTGGGACTGTGACATGCGATCGAATGCATGGCCGTCTACCACAATGCTTCCGGAATCGGCAAGATCCAATCCGCCGACGAGATTCAATAACGTGGTTTTTCCGGATCCCGATGGTCCCGCAATGGCTAAAAATTCACCTTTTTCAATCGAGAAACTGACATCCTTAAGGGCATGGATGTCTATCTGACCTTGATGGTAGGTCTTGGTCACATTTGTGCATTCGACAATTTTCATTTTCAGTCTCCTGCTGCAATCTAGCGTAAAAAGCAGGCCTAAAGCTCGGTAAATGCGATGTTGATTTTGATTGCTCCTAGTTAGAATTTTTGGTGCAATTTCTTTGCATTTTATGAAAAAAAATCTTCATCACGAAAACACGAAACTTAGAAAGCACAAAATCTAACATGTCTTTTTTTCGTGTTTTCGCCTGCCCTGTTAAACCTTTTTTCAGTATAATCGGGGTCATTTCGTGTTTTCGTGATTGTTCTTTCTTTTTTGGTTCCGGCTTGTACGGATTAAGCAAAACCCAATTTAAGTGTGAGTCAATGCCTCCACTGGCGTAAACCGCGCTGCTTTTACAGCTGGATAAGCGCTCACGCATAACCCAAGGACCAAAACAACCAGGTTGGCTATCGTAATATCTTTAAGATCGATAGCCGGATAAATGATACGGGTCATCCCGGCATATTCGGCGCCGGCGGCTAGCGCCGAGAGATCGATACCGCTTCCGGATAGAGCGTAGACGGATACCAAACCCAGGCCATTTCCGATGATCATTCCCGTGATCAGCAATAAAAACGACTCCGTCAAGACCTCCCTGAGAATCCACCACGGTTTCATCCCCAAAGCCTTGAGTAAACCAAATTCCCGCATTCGTTCATACACAGCCATCAGGGTTGTGTTTACGATTCCGAAACCCATGGCCACGAACACGACCAGATACCAGATATACATGAAGCCATCGAGGATTCTGAGATAGGCCGTCTGAAAAGGGAGCAATTCGCGCCAGTTATGGACCTCATATTGGTCGTGGGGCAGGGCGGTCTTTAAATTGTGATAGACGTTGGGGTTATCCGGCTTATCCGGCAAGATGATCCCAATCTCTGAAATAGCCGCATCCAGTTTGAGCATTTTTTGACTTATCTCCCGGTTGACAAAAACGTATTGCTTCTCGGTGGACTCCATCTCCGCCTTAAACGTCCCAATAATGCGAAACGCCCGGGATGCCATTTCACGATGGGTATCCTGGGACATCAACACCAATTTATGGCCGATTTTGGTTTCAAATTTATCCAGCAGAGCCTCTCCGATCACGATACCATTGTGGTCATCCGGTGTTAAGTACCTTCCGCTGGACACTGCAGTGCCGATAAATGACAGTTTTGCTTCCGTCAACGGATCGATGCCGACCATGGTAACACCGGCCGAGTGACGGGCATTACTGGCCACAGCACTTACCCGTACCCGTCGGGTCCACAGCGAGCCTTCCGGTAAAACCTGTTTTAAGACGGATTCCACCACTGATGGGTCTGGCATGCTGTTTTCAATGGCCGGATCATCCCGATATCCGTTGCGGTGAATTTGAAAATGTCCGGTGAGGGTGGATATGCCATTCTTAATCATGCCGACCGCAATCCCTCGCATCAGAGATCCCAGAAGGATCATGCTCCACACGCCGATAATCACGGCAATCAAAATTATCGTTGTGCGCCGTACATTGCGCCAAACGTTTCGCCAGGCTAGTTGGAGATGCATAATCAGACCGCTCGCATGGCTTCTACCGGCCGCATTTTTTTGATCTTCAGTGCCGGATACAACGCTGCAAAAAACGTGATGATTAATACCGCCAAAGGACCGCTGATTGCCGAAATCCATGAAAGCTTAGGATAAATGCGCCCGGTGATGCCGAATTGACTGAGCAGGTCTGAAGCTCCTGAAATATCAATCCCCCGGGATTGAAAATAGATCGTAATCAGGCTCCCAATGATAATACCGGCACTCGTGCCTACCGATGTCATGGTCATCGATTCGATCAACAACACTTTTGTCAAACGTTCGGGGGTGGTGCCGATGGCCATCAAAACCCCAAATTCCTTGGTGCGCTCAAAGATTGCCATCAGAAAGGTATTGAGAATGCTGAAGGCGACAACGATGATCAAGAGAAGGTAGAAAATAAGACCACTGACCAGGTCCATTTCAATGCTCTGGCGCAAACCGGGCATTAGTTCTTCCCAGTCAACGGCCGTTAATGGGTTATCAGGATTTTGAGATTGCAGTTTTACATTGAGTGATCGTTTTATGGCATCGACGTCCGACAAAGATTCGACGATAATGACGGCTTCGTGGATGGCGTTTCCCATAGCGTAAATTTCCTGAAATGTTTTTAATGGGATATGGATGGACGCGCGATCGATTTCATCGATGCCGGAGCTGTATATGCCTTTTACCGATACCACGGTGGCGGCTATGGAACCGTCGCGCCCCTGGCCCAGAAGGGTAACTTCATCTCCAGGGGTGATGTGTAAATTTTTTGCAAGGAGCTTACCCACAAGAGCCTGGTCCTTATCGCTCTCGGCAAGAAATTCTCCTTCCCGAACCGACGATTTCAGCCTGGAAACCGTTGCTTCCCGTTCGGGATCGATTCCGGTCACCGCCACGCCGTAGGTGCGCTCTTTTGAAGAAATTAGGGAAAAGGCCTGGCCCCTGAAGGTGTAGGCTTCTATCTTTGGTATAGTTTGCAGGAGATGGGCAATTTCTTGCGGTTCGGAGACCACCTGACGGATGCTTTTCTTTTTTAGATATTCGTGGGCGTGTATTTGCAAATGCCCGGTATGGATTTTGACTGAGGTGTTGATCATGGTTTCATAGCTGCCGAACTGAAACGACAGCATAAATACCAACAGCAGACTGGCGAAGGCGATGGCACAGATGGTTAACATCGTTCGTCTGGGATTCCGCCAAATATTGCGCCAGGCCATTTTGACATCAATGCTCAAGCCTTCACCTCCTGGCTTTTCTCAAACTTGTCAACGTAAATAGATTGTCGGGTAAACTCGATTTAAATTCTAAACTCATGTAGGTTAACTGGGTGTAACGATCCGCTTCATCAACGTTGTGCATTTTCCATTTTTGGGGGAACAGTTTACCGCCCAGCATTCCGATTTCATAAGCGGTCATGGTTTTCACCAATGTCAACTCTTCATCGTAGTATTCCTGACGCAACCAGATGAGATCTTCCCGAATCACAAGCTTTTGCATGCCCCACACAACCGGTGCATTGGGTTTCGGCATCGACTTGATCACATACACTTTTTTCCCGTCGTGGGTGTCAGTTCCCATAAAGCTATGTTCATAGTCAATTAGCAGACTATCGGATTTTGCCAGATCGTTGTTGGAAAAATCCGAACCCATCCACGACTGGGACATCATCGACGGCGGAATCTTTATGATCCGGTTGACCTTGGGATTGTACATCCACATTTCCCGTCCCTTTTTCAACGTCCCGTTGCCGTGATCTTTGGGAGGGGCCTCGATGTAAAAAAGGCTGTCCTTTTGGCCGCGAGTCCAGGCTTTAATCGTCATTTCCCGTTCCCAGTTCGGTCGATGAATGGTCATAATCACTGTTGCGATAGACGCGTTTCCACGCCAATAGTCAAAACCAGCTTTCACAAGGGCATCGGCATCCAACGCTGAAGCTACCGGAATCATGGTAAAGCTGACATATCCCAAGCCAAGCAAGATAGCGAATCTTTTTACCATTTTTTTATCCTTTTTTATTTGCCTAAGTCATCTTTATCATATATAAAAATGGACTTCAATGTTGTGAACTCGGTTTGTTTTTTTTGATTGAACACCGTCTAGATTGAAAGAAATTGATTACGTCGCCGTTGCGTATCTCGAATTGACGCCAAGATGCATTTGCGAGCCAATACGTCAACGCTGATTGGAAGGTTATGGTATGTGGCAAACGGAGAAGCTAATTGAGAAGGGTGTTAGAATTGAAAACCCGGACAGTATCGAAATCGGAGCAGAGGTGAATATTGAGCGTATTTCCGGTGATGGCGTTGTTATATACGCCGGATGTAAAATTTTTGGCGAGGATACACTTGTTCTCAGGGGTTCGAAACTCGGATACGAATCGCCGGTGACAGTGGATAACTGCCAGATCGGTCCGGATGTGGAGCTCAAGGGAGGTTTTTTTCAAAAAGCGACGTTTCTAGCCAATGCCAAGGCCGGTCTGGGATCTCATGTCCGGGAAGCCACAATTTTAGAGGAACAGGCCAGTATCGCTCACACGGTTGCCTTGAAGCACACCATTCTTTTTCCGTTTGTAACCCTAGGCAGTTTGATCAATTTTTGTGATTGTCTGATGGCCGGGGGTACAAGTCGGAAAAATCACAGTGAGGTGGGGAGCTCATATATTCATTTTAATTTTACCCCCAGCCAGGACAAAGCTACGGCGTCCTTAATCGGAGATGTCCCCATGGGCGTGATGTTAAATCAGAACCCGATATTTCTCGGAGGACAGGGGGGGCTGGTGGGTCCCTGCCGATTGGGTTATGGCATTACCGTTGCAGCCGGCACTATTGTGCGCAAGGATGAGCTGAGATGCGACCGACTTATTTTTGGCGGAGAAGGGAAGGGGGGTAATGTCGCATTCACTGCCAATAAATTTCGCATTGATAAACGCGTTATCCGTAACAATATCATTTACATTGCAAACTTGATCACTCTTAAGCAGTGGTATCATCAGGTGCGTCGTTTATTTGTCTCGGAACATTTTCCCGAAGACCTTCTTTATGGATTGATTGACAAGGTCACTTTGGCTATCGCGGAACGCCTAAACAGACTGGAGGCGATTTGTCAAAAAGCGTCCAAAGATTCAGAGGGTCGCGGTGATTATGATCCCGAGAGGATTTCGCCAGCATTACAATTTGGTCAGGAGTTAAATCAGAGATGGACTGAGCTGAAAAATTTATTTTTGGAGCAGCAAGCAAACCAAGGTCATCAGGAACTTAGAGATAAATTTGCTGAAAAAATTGTCAGACAGATTTCAAGGTGTGGCAGAGATTATGTCGCCGTCATTCAAAGCCTTGATCGGCAAGATTCAGAAATGGGTACCCGATGGCTGCAAGGAATCATTGATGAGATTGTCGGCGAATCACATAGAATTGTGCCATCGATCTCTTAAACGTCCTCGTTGCAATGACCTATTATCAATTAAATACTTTAAATACTATACGTTATTATTCTGCTATTTATATAAATTTATGAGAAAGCTATTCGGAACAGATGGCATTCGTGGTGTGGCCAATGAGTATCCAATGACATCAGAGATGGCTCTGCGCGTCGGTCAAGCCGTTGCCGCCTATTACCACCAATCCGGCGAGGGATCAAAAATCATTGTCGGCAAGGATACTCGTATCTCCGGACATATGCTCGAACATGCACTCCTGTCCGGCATATGTTCGGTCGGAGGAGACGCCTACATAACCGGTATCATGCCAACTCCTGGCGTGGCATATTTGACAGCATCTATAAATGCTAGCGCCGGAGTAGTGATATCTGCCTCGCACAATCCATTCTATGACAATGGCATCAAGCTGTTTAATGGTGACGGTTTCAAGCTCTCCGATCAGAGGGAATCGGAAATTGAAAAACTGATACTGAACGAAACATTTCCGGCTGACTTGCGCGCAGGGCGTGAACCAGGAGCTGTTCACCACATCAAAAATTCCCACACTCTATATGCTGAGTTTCTTAAACACACGCTGAAAGCGTACTCATTCAATGGACTTACCATCGCACTGGACTGCGCCAACGGCGCCACGTATGCTGTCGCACCCCAATTATTTTCCGATCTTGATGCCCATGTAGATGCATTCGGTGTTCACCCGGACGGCAAAAATATCAATGACGCCTGCGGGTCTGAACATCCCGAAAATCTGATTACCAGAGTAGTGCAGCACAACGCTGACTTAGGTCTTGCATTTGACGGAGACGGAGACCGTTTGATTGCCGTTGACGAGCAAGGCAAGATTCTGACGGGTGATCAAATTTTGGCGATTTGTGCCAAGGTCATGAAACAAAAGGGGAAGCTAAAAAATAATCTGGTCGTTAGTACCGTGATGAGCAATATGGGGCTCGGAGTGGCGCTCAAAGCTATGGGAATCCGGCATGTGACATCCAGTGTGGGAGACCGCTATGTCATGCAAGAGATGGTCGCTTGCGGTGCGGTAATCGGAGGGGAAGACTCGGGGCATATGATATTCCTGGATCACCATACCACCGGGGATGGAATGCTTACCGCTTTGATGTTGATTGACGCCATGCTAACCGAAAACAAACCCTTATCCGAGCTGAGCAACATTATGACCGTGTATCCTCAAGTACTGTTGAATGTGGAAGTCAAATCCAAACCGGATATCAAATCCATTCCGGGAATCGTCAATGCCATAAAATCTGTCGAGATTAAGCTTGGGGACCAGGGAAGGGTGCTGGTGAGGTATTCGGGCACTCAGGCGCTTTGCAGAGTCATGGTGGAAGGACCCGATGAGAGAGAAACGCATTCCTATTGCCGACAAATTGCAGATGCAATCCAATTGGCCATTGGAATATGAAACGCCGCTTATCCAAAAGCGGTACTAGCATAAGCGGCGTTTTATCAAATTGTATCAGTTAGTTAATTATTCTCTGTTTCCCAATATTCTCAACAGCATCAAGAAAAGGTTGATAAAATCAAGGTATAATTTTAAGGCGCCCAGGATTGCACCTTTGCGGACCACAGCGGCGTCAACTCCATCCGGCTGAGTGAGCGCCATGGTTTTTAGGTGCTGAGTGTCATAGGCTGTCAGACCGACGAATACAAAGACACCGATGTAGCTGACAATCATGGTGACCGCGGTGCTGCGGAAGAACATATTGACGACTGATGCGATGATAATGCCGATCAGTCCCATCATCATGAAACCGCCCAGAGAGGTCAAATCTCGCTTCGTGGTCCACCCGTAAATGCTGCAGGCAACAAAAGTAGCTGCGCAGACAAAAAATGTTGAAGTAATGGATGAAGCAGTATAAATCAGGAATACAAAGGACAGCGTAGCGCCGTTTAAGATGGAATAAACAACAAACAGCGCTGTTGCCGTGGATGCTTGCATTTTGTGAACTCTGGCGCTAATGATAAACACCAGGGCAAGCTCTGCGATGATCAGCCCGAAGAATAAAATTTGATTTCCAAAAATCAATCGTATTAACGAAGGGCTGTTGGAGACATAAAAAGCGACAAAACCGGTGAGTCCCAAGCCAATAGCCATCCAGTTATAAACACTACGAATAAACTCATTTACCCGAACTTGAACCTGGGTTTGTTTTAAGGGAACTGATTCCATTATTTCCTCCTGAATTTGCTGTAAACTGTATAACCGACACGTCAATGAATTATGCTGTAAATATAACACAAAAGAGCGATTTTTCAAGCGATCGGTTCGCTAGTGTATAAATATTTTTGAGTGCCAGGTCACCGTAGAATCGTTTCAGATTTCGTCTGCATGGTGACTAAGATACGAATCATTTGAGTTTACGTTGAAACCCGACCGACTATATCAAGAGTTAAAAGATCTTGCGGAAAAAATGGACATCACGGTTTCCGAGCAAAATCTCCGTGCTACGGGCATTAAAGCTAAAAGTGGTCTGTGCAAGGTCAAAGGCAAGAGTATGTTTATAATGGATAAAAACAAATCCATTCACAAAAAAATAAAAATATTGGCAGCTCAGCTAGCCGAGTTGCCGGTCGAAAACATTTATATCGTTCCCACCGTGCGTGAATTGTTGGATAAATATGCAGACAAATAAATGCATGACCGGTGTATTAAGGATGGGCTTTTTTTCGAGATCGCTTTGAAAGCAGGGGTAGCCGCCCAATCAGTGGATTTATGATGATTTGACAGCCTACTCTCAAAAAGTTTACATAATATAACTTATCAGACGTTTTTAGGATTTTACAGGCAACACCGTGCAGCATCGTATCTATAGTGTTTCAGAGCTAACCGGAAATATTAAATCCTTACTCGAGGAAACATTCCCTTTTGTCTGGCTCTGTGGAGAGATTTCAAATTTCCGCAAACCGATTTCCGGTCATTGCTATTTTACCCTCAAGGATGAATATGCTCAGATTAATGCGGTTATGTTTCGCGGCCAGCTGCGACAGCTGAAATTTGACCCGCAAGATGGAATGAATGTTACCGGAATGGGACGAATCAGCGTGTATGAACCTAGAGGAACCTACCAGATAATTCTGGAGTATGTGGAACCCTCCGGTATTGGCGCTTTGCAGGTTGCGTTTGAAAAACTCAAAATGCGTCTCGCAGAGGAAGGTTTTTTTGAAGAAAGACACAAAAAAACACTGCCATTTTTACCACAGAAACTAAGCTTGATAACATCCGTGACGGGTGCCGTGATTCATGATATGTTAACTATCATCGATCGGCGCTTTGCGGATATTGCCATACAGATTATTCCGGTGAAAGTTCAAGGCGATGGTGCCGTAGATGAGATTGTCGCCGCAATTGAAGCTCTGAATGCATATTCAGATTCAGATGTTGCTATACTTGCCAGAGGCGGAGGCTCTTTAGAAGATTTGCAGGCATTCAATTCTGAAGCTGTTGCCAAAGCAATATTCAATTCAAAGATTCCAATTGTTTCGGCGATCGGCCATGAAACGGATTACACAATTTCCGATTTCGTCGCCGATTTGCGGGCTCCAACTCCGTCTGCTGCAGCCGAATTAGTGGTGCCCGAGAAAAAAGAGCTTAAACGCCGTTTACTCGAGCTCAGCAGGCGTTTTACATTGAATATGTTTAACAATATTGATAAGTTACAAGTAAAATTAAATGAACTAAGCAGTCGATTGGTCGATCCCCGACGCCAAATCGAAGACTTCCGTTTGCGATTAGATGATCTCACCACAGCATTACACAAGGTTCTCACCTTTCGAATCCAACGCGAGTGGGAACGTCTTGGTTTTTGGAAAGACAGACTCCACGCAAACATTCCCATAAATGTTCTCGGAATAGTTAAATATAAACTTGATCAATTATACTATAACCTACTAAAAACATATTCTATTATTTTTAATTTAAAAAAGAATTATCTGCACGAATTGACGGCCAAATTAGAGGCCTTAAGCCCAATTGCCATCCTGGAAAGGGGGTATAGCATAACCCGAACTATCCCGGATTCCATCGTAGTAAAGGACCCTGAAAGGGTTTCTCTCGAGCAGGATGTTGAGGTGACGGTGTCGAAAGGCCGCCTATTTTGTCGTGTAAAAGGAAAATCAACGCATGGCCAAAAAAACCTTAGAACAATCGATGAATCAGCTTGAAAAAATTGTCCAGGAATTGGAGTCTGGTGATCTGCCTTTGGAAAAAGCAATCAAAATATTTGAAGAGGGTATCCAGCTATCGAAATTTTGCAGTAAAAAATTGGATGAGACCGAAAAAAGAATCACTATTCTGGTGCAGGATTCGAAAGGGCACGTATCCGAGATGCCATTTGACGTTGAAAACAATGGCCGCGGTGATGCCACTACCGAGTGATCGAGTTGACGTCGTGACTGAGACTATACTTCGAAACGACTTGGGAAAGACGTACCGTCATTGATCATGTTTGATTTGAGATCGTATATTGCGCAAAAAAATCGTCTGGTGAACACGGCTCTTGAAACGTATTTTCAAGATCCTCTCCACTCCCGGCGGATTGTCGAGGCTATGACATATTCGTTGATGGCCGGCGGCAAGCGAATTCGACCGATTCTGTGTCTTGCGGCTGCGGAAGCTGTCGGAGGCAAAGAGGCCGATGCTCTGCCGGCTGCATGCGCTTTGGAGATGATTCACACCTATTCGCTGATCCATGATGATTTGCCGTCAATTGACGATGATACGCTGCGCCGCGGAAAACCAACGTGTCATATTGCCTTTGACGAAGCCACTGCAATTTTGGCAGGCGATGCGCTGCTTACCATGGCGTTTCAGGTTCTTTCGTCGGTTCAATTTGCCGAGAATGACTACGCTGTAAAATGGCTGAATATCATCCATTTGGTTTCAGCAGCTGCCGGATATCGAGGAATGATCCTTGGCCAGATGCTCGATATCGCCTCCGAAGGCAAGCAGCTTTCTGTCAAGGAGCTTGAGGTCATGCATGCATTAAAAACTGGAGCCTTGATCGAAGCATCGCTGCAAAGCGGCGCCATTATAGGGTGCGCCAACGACAGTCAATTAGAGCTCTTGAAACGCTACTCCCAAAAAATCGGACTGGCATTTCAAGTAGCCGATGATATTTTGAACGTTGAAGGCAATCCCGGGGTAATGGGTAAGGCCATCGGCACCGACAGGTTGCGAGAAAAAAGCACCTACCCTTCTATTCTCGGTTTGGAAAAATCAAAAGAATATGCCAAAGATCTCATTCACAACGCATTGCTAGCACTTGACACGTTTGATAAAAAAGCAGATCCCCTGCGTGCAATTGCAACATATATTATTGAAAGGAAACGTTAGTAGGTTTTTAGTCGTGAGAAGCCATACCCTTTGTATCTGTAGCCTGGAAACCCGCTTAAGGAGTTAACGCGACGTTGGGACTTTTAGATACTATCAATTCGCCGGCTGACTTAAAAAAGATTCCCAGAAAAGAGCTCCCGACTTTGGCCGCTGAGATTCGTAAACTCATCATTGACGTTGTATCCCATACCGGAGGGCATTTGGCGTCAAGTCTCGGAGCGGTTGAACTCGCTATTGCCATTCATTACGTCTTTGATACGCCCAAAGATAAGCTCATTTGGGATGTTGGCCATCAGACATATGCTCATAAACTGCTTACGGGAAGACGGGAGAAGTTTCATACACTGCGCCAGTATAAAGGTATTTCCGGTTTTACACGCACCAGCGAGAGCCCCTACGACGCATTTTCAACCGGACACAGCAGTACCTCAATATCGGCAAGTCTGGGAGTGGTGCATGCAAAACACTTAAAAAAAGAGAATTCGAAAGTAATCGCTGTTATCGGTGATGGCTCCATGACCGCCGGAATTGCCTATGAGGGACTCAATCAGGCCGGCGATAAATCCCAAGACAAGGAACTCATCGTTATACTAAACGACAACGACATGTCCATTTCGCGCAATGTAGGTGCCCTATCCTCCTTCTTGAGTCGCACATTTTCCGCCAAACGACTTCAAGACTTACGCAAAGAACTCGGAGAATTCTTAAAATCGCTTCCCAAAATCGGTGATGACGTGTATCAATTCGCCAAACGAACTGAGGAGTCGTTTAAAGCGTTTACGACTCCAGGAATGTTATTTGAAGCCTTTAATTTTGAATACTTTGGGCCGATAAATGGCCATAACTTAAACCATCTAATTGATATTTTAAATAATATAAAACACTTGAAAGAACCCGTGTTGCTCCATGTCACCACCAAAAAAGGGAAAGGGTATCCACCTGCAGAACAAAACCCGATCTATTTCCATGGGTGCGGGTGCTTCGAAGTTGAAACCGGCAACTGCCTGGATCCCAAAATCTCTGTTCCAACCTATACGGAGGTTTTTGGTCAAGCGCTGATTGAAATGGCGGAGGCGGATTCGCGCGTTGTGGCGGTGACCGCTGCCATGCCCGAAGGAACCGGATTGGCTGAGTTCTCTAAGAAGTATCCTGATCGCTTCTTTGATGTTGGAATCGCTGAACAACACGGCGTTACATTTGCGGCCGGGATAGCCACTGAGGGATTGAAACCGGTGGTCGCCATATATTCAACCTTCCTGCAGCGGGCATATGATCAAATCCTCCACGATGTGTGTTTGGATAGTCTTCCGGTGACATTTGCTATCGACCGGGGGGGCATTGTCGGTGAAGATGGTTCTACCCATCATGGTCTCTTTGACTTGTCATATTTGCGGAGCCTGCCGAACATGGTCGTGATGGCTCCCAAAGATGAAAACGAACTCCGGCAAATGCTTGCCACAGCTATACATCATGACGGTCCAATTGCGTTTCGGTATTCGCGCGGGAGGGCTACCGGTGTGCCATTGGATGACACCATCACACTGCTTCCTGTAGGGAAAGGTGAGGTCCTCAGAGACGGTGATGATATTCTCATGTTGGCGATCGGCAGATCTGTCGGTGATGCTCTGGAAGCGTACGAAATTCTATTGAATCACGGTATCTCCGCTACAGTCGTCAATTGTCGGTTCGTAAAGCCGCTGGACACTGATTTGATTTTTACCTTAGCCCAAAAAATCCCGCGAATCATTACCGTCGAGGAAAATGTTCGACAAGGAGGATTTGGTAGTGCCGTTTTGGAAGCTTTGAATGATCACGGTGCCAATCACTTCCGTCTTGAGCGGATCGGAATCCCGGATAGATTTATCGAACATGGACCCCAAAAGCTCTTAAGATCCTTGTATGGCATTGATACCCCCGCCATCGTATCCGCCGCTGAAAGATTGATGCAGAATTCGTGACTGCTTTGTCTCAAGATAAAAAAAGACTTGACCTTCTACTTGTTGATGCCGGCGTTGCACCAAGCCGCCAGCGAGCCCGCGCCATGATTATGGCGGGCAACATATTAGTCAATCAGCAACCGGTGGATAAACCGGGATTTTTGACTTCAAAGAATGATCGCATTGAATTGAAACGGAAAGATATCCCGTATGTCAGCCGAGGTGGCTTGAAGCTCGAATCTGCCTTACGTTCCTTGGGATACGTTTTAAACGGTTACGTATGTCTGGATGTCGGCGCCTCGACCGGTGGATTTACCGACTGCCTGTTGCAGCACGGGGCCATGCGTGTTTATGCCGTTGACGTCGGGTATGGACAGATCGCATGGAAACTCAGACAGGATCAGAGGGTGGTGGTTATTGAGCGGACCAACATACGGCACATGCCGGCTGCAGCCATACCCGAGACCGTCGATCTGGTAACCATTGATGTCTCATTTATCTCCCTGAAAATAGTGGTTCCCGCGGTGTTAAGATTTTTAAAATGCGACGGTCGTATTCTTGCTCTGATAAAGCCCCAGTTTGAAGTCGGTAAAGGCCAGGTAGGAAAAGGAGGTGTTGTCAGGGACTCAAGGCTTCACGCCAAAGTCATCACCGATCTGTCAGAATTCTTCTCAAGACTGGATTTGGTTGGTGAACATGTCATACCGTCACCAGTTCTCGGACCGAAAGGCAACCGTGAATTTTTTGTTTCTCTGCTGCGGGCACAGAGATGATATCCGTTGATTTTGGTCTTGATTTTTTTGGGTTAAAAAGTTAGAAAAATCAATTTATAAAAATTCAGTAGGCGACGACATCACCCAATGCAGAGAGGAGTTTAAATGACTGAAAAAACTGAAAGCTTAAGAAACATTGCGCTGGTTGCCCATTCGGGAGCCGGCAAAACATCCCTTGCTGAAGCCATGTTATACGACAGTAAGGTTCTCAAGCGTTTAGGTCGAGTGGAAGACGGCAATACAGCGATGGATTTTGAACCTGAAGAACTCAAGCGAACTTCCAGTATCAGCAGTGCGTTTCATCAATTCAAATGGAAAAAACATTTAATCACGATCATTGACACCCCCGGGGATCAGAATTTTTTCTCAGATACACGAAGTTGCCTGCAAGCAGCAGATGGGGCCCTCGTAGTTGTGGATGCCGTCGATGGGGTCAAGGTTCAAACCGAGCAGGCCTGGGAATTCACCCATGAGTTTAATCTGCCGCGTGTCATATTTGTCAATAAACTGGATAGAGAAAGAGCCAACTTCAACCGCGTGTTTCAAGAAATTGGTGCTCTTTTTCAACCCAAGCCGATTATTTTGCAATTGCCTATTGGTGAAGAATCCGACTTTAAAGGGGTTGTGGATTTGATTAGTGGCAAGGCATTCGTTTATGGTGAAGACGGCAAAGCCAAAGAAGGCGAGGTTCCCAATGACATGCTGGAGTTAGTTGAAAGTGAAAAGGAAAATTTAATCGAAAATATCGCCGAAGCCGATGATGACCTGATTGAGCGGTATTTGGACGGAGAAACTCTCTCGGACGATGATCTAAGAATAGCGCTGCGAAAGGGAACGTTGGCCCATACCTTCGTCCCGGTTGTGTGTGGCTCCTCGACCAAAAACATCGGAATCGATTTGCTCATGAACCTGATAGTAGACGCCATGCCCTCTCCTCTGGACCGCGGTGCAATGGTCGGTATCGATCCGGCAACCGATAATGAAATTGAACGAACGCCGGATGCGAGTACACCTTTTTCCGGGTATGTCGTCAAAACGGTTGCGGATCCCTATGCCGGGCGGTTGACTATTTTCAGAGTCGTTTCCGGAACGCTTGGAGCGGATGGTACATTCTACAATGCAACCAAAGAAGTTAAGGAACGTTACAATCAGTTGTTGACCATCACGGGTAAGGAACAAACGCCTGCGGCGGAAGCCGGTCCAGGTTCCATCGTCGCCGTTGCCAAACTGAAAGAAACTGTCACCGGAAATACACTTTGTGACGATTCTGCAAAAATTCTTTATAATTGTGCGGAACCGCTGCCTACCCTGATATCATTCGCGATTGAAGCCAAGTCCAAGGGAGATGAGGATAAGATCTTTAGTTCGTTGACCAAGCTTTTAGAAGAGGACCCGTCTCTCAAATTGGATCGAAGATCCGAAACGAAAGAGATTCTCCTTTCGGGTTTGGGCCAGATCCATATCGAAACCGTCGTCGAAAAACTTAAACGAAAATTCAATGTTGAGGTATTGCTGAAAACCCCAAAAGTACCTTACCGCGAAACGATTAAAAAGAAGGTCAGAGTTCAAGGAAAACACAAAAAACAAACTGGTGGACACGGCCAATACGGCGATTGTTGGATACAGATCGAGCCCTTACCCAGAGGCAGAGGTTTCGAGTTTGTTGATGCCATTGTCGGCGGTGTGATTCCAAAGCAATATATACCGGCCGTCGAGAAAGGTATCATTGAATCATGTCAAAAAGGAGTCTTGGCGGGATATCCCTGTGTCGATTTCAAGGTGACGTTGGATGACGGCTCATATCATGCCGTGGACTCCTCGGAAATGGCCTTCAAAATTGCCGGTTCATTGGCATTCAAAAAGGCGTCCGAAGAGGCCCAACCAGTCCTTCTAGAACCCGTTATGAATGTAACCGTTACGACACCCGAGGAATATATGGGCGATATCATGGGCGATCTCAACGGTAGGCGCGGTAAAGTCCTCGGAATGGATACCGCCGGTAAGAATCAGGTCATTAAAGCAAATGTGCCCATGGCGGAATTCTTATCGTATGCCCCTGATCTAAGATCTATGACCGGAGGACGAGGCATATACGTCATGGAGTTTTCACACTACGATGAAGTGCCGGCCCAGATCGCGGAAAAAATAGTCGAAGAAGCCAATAAAAGCAAAGACTAATCAACCGTAAACGAAATTGACCAAAAAATCGAACAAACCCTAAGCGTGATAAGGTAAATGCAACCTTAGCCGGCTTGTGCGTTAGGCACGTATATATTGCTTAACGTTAATAGCTCCAAAATTCCTTAATGCATTTTTTTGCAGGCGCATAGCCCGCCCAGTACGCATCCCACATTGACGAAAACGCAACCCTGTTTTTCAGTTTGATTTTTTGGGCAAATGGACATGTTGCCAAATGGAAACGCCGGGATCTTCGATTTCCCCAATACGCATCTCTCTTGACTTTCCAATTATGCCATATTCCCTTTCTGAACTCCATTGCTTTTTGTTGTGATTTCAAAAAGATGGATTGGAATTTGATGTTAGCGGGTCGAAACAAGCAATATGCTAATCCGCTTTGCACGAGTTGAGCATTTACGAATGTACCATCCTGCAGGAATACATACGCGAGTAATCGATCGTATTGATCGTATCGCTCTCGGTCAAATTCAAGCCGAATTTTGTGTGATAAAATCAGTTTTGTATTAAGGGATCTGGCCTCGTAACCGAAAGGTTCTGCTTTTTGATTCTCATGATCGATTTCGGGCGCGTTAATGCCTATGTAACGCACTCGCTGTCCATTGTTTAAAACAATGGTATCTCCGTCATTTACCCACTTAACCATATATTCCGTGGCAGCAATTGAGTATTTGGTGAACGACAGGATGATCACCAATATCCATAAGAATGCCTCGGCGTGTCTACACTTAGTCATGTGTTCAATCCGCAACCAGATCGCATTGGTTGATCGCACGATCATCGAGCATGCGTGAGAGACCCCCACGGTCAGTCGGTACGAATCCCATGGATTTGTGCCAAACCTCGTCATCTTCCATGCATAAATAGGTTAACACCCGGGGGGCTATTGCGTGGATATAGGCGATGAGTTTTTGATATATTCCAATACGCAATGGCTTAAAATAACGCATCTTGCTGTCGAGACCGGTGATAAATTCACCATAAATGATGGTCGAGTCTGGAAAACGTTTTTGGATGAGAGCTTTTAGAGATGGCATAAAACGAAATGTACCGAGGCTGATCCATATAATTTTTTCCGGGGACACATACGAAAACAGTTGCGTTACGGTTTGTTTGTAATCAGCTTCGCAACCATCATAGATAACGATCGGATCAAAATGGAAAGCAACGGGATATCCCCAGGATGCGCATGTTGCAGCTGCTTTCAGTCGAGCCGTAAGTGATGACGTATAGCGTTCCTCCTCGGCGATAATTCGCGGCGTGTTTACGGACCAGGCTACGACGGTTTTTCGATTGTGCCTTAGTGTTCTCAACCGCTCTACCGCCGTTGTCTTGGTTTTTAATTCCAAGATAGCATGTTTTTGAGAGGCAAACGCAGGTATGAGGCGGGTTGATAAATCCGTCCACAATTCCCAGATCAAGCTATCGGTAAACTCTCCGGTTCCGATCCGGTACACTTTTTTATCGGCAAAGGTTACGCTAAGCTCGTTGAACAAATCATCATGGTTTACAAAAAATTGCAATACAGGTGGATGGAAATAGGACTGCAGGATGCAGTAGGTGCAGTCCATATGGCAAAATGTACCGACGTGTAAAATTTTGTAACCACAGCAGCGATAGAATCGCGTCCCGGGGCAGCTTTTGATAAACGATCCCTTGTTGTGGGTGAGAAACAATAGCTCCTTCCCCGTTTTGACAGGATCTTCTGAGGCCGCAACCATATCGTAAACCTCTTGCGCATTCGCAACCCTGTTACCGGTCATATTAAGACGTCGGGAGATGGACTCCACTAGCGGGGATTCGGCAACAGCTTGATCAATATAAAGACTTCGGAAAACCATCAAAGTTAAGGGGTGTCATATTATTGAACACAGTTTTATTTAGAAGAGATCATCAAAAGTTAACATTCTTCTGATTTGCGTTCAAGAATTGTCTTAATGCTTGAATTCCGGGCTAGTTGTTCCATTTTGTGTCGAAGCGTTTGTAGCTCGGTAAGGTTCGAAAACGACATCGTCAAGGTATAGACATTGCCCTCAAAATCATTTGGCGGTATCAAACGAATGCTGCGGCCTAATTTAAGGTTTTTTGCGTGCTTTTCATAGAGCTGCTGTGTTCTGCTGATTTCTGGAAATCTCCATTTTCGCAATACGTGCCGAATGTGGCGGTTTGCCTGGGCCTTGTCAAGATTGCGGTCTTCTATAATCCTTCTTAAAGATGCCTTTCTCAATACCGCCCGAGGCGAGATGTGTTCCCGTTTTGCAATTTCTTTGACAAGCATAACAATTTCTCTTTGCCTGTTGAGACCCATTTTTAACTGAGCAAATAAAGATGCTAATGCAACAGCGCTTTCCGAATCCAACGACTCCAATTCGTTTGCCATGGACAGTGATATCGTCCCGGCTAAGATACTCTCTTGGATGGGTACGGGAAGCAGACACAAGTTTGATAACCTACGGATCAGGGATGGATTTACAGGCAGCCCGAGTACGCCTGCAATCTTCGTCAACTGTTGCACGTTTATTTCGTTACTCAGCAGTTTGTGAATGCAACGGGATATTTCTATCAAATTTAGGGGTCTTTGAAACGCATTATCGGCAATTGCAATCCGCAGACATCGTGAGTGGCTCAAATCAGGGCTCAGCATGCGGGTGAGAATGTCCGACCAACCCAGTTCGTGACAGGCAGAGACTCTCCGAAAACCGCTGACAATCGTAAAGGACGATTTTTTTTTTACAACCAAAGGCGGGTTGAGCAGGCCCAGATTGCCAATGGAAACCGCCAGTTCCTTAATGTCCTGTTTAGTCGTGATGCGAAAGGAGTCATCCGCTAAATTTATGTGTGCCAATGGCACCGACCGTAAAAGCAGCGATTGGTCAATTGAGTCTTGCATGCCGTTTATTAGATTTCATTAGCATTAAAGCCCGTGACGGTCACCGGTGAGCTGAATAAGGGCATCTAGATATTTTTTGCGCGTATTTAGGATGACATCCTCAGGTAGTGTCGGACCGGGCGGGGTTTTATCCCAATCCAGCGACATTAGATGGTCTCTGACGTATTGCTTGTCAAAACTTTTCTGTGGACCTCCGGGTTGGTAGGTGTCTTTAGGCCAGAATCTAGATGAGTCGGGTGTTAATATTTCGTCAATGAGAATGATTTCGTCTCCCATCAGACCGAATTCAAATTTTGTATCAGCGATGATGATTCCCTTTTGATCGGCCAGTTCAGCGCCTCTTTTATATATCGCCAAACTAATATTCTTTACTTTGGACGCGTTATTGCCGCCAATTCGACGGATAGCTTCTTCAAAATCGATATTGACATCATGGGCTCCAAGTTCTTCTTTGGTTGAAGGCGTAAAAATTGGCTCATCGAGCTTATCGGACTCACGCAATCCCTGGGGAAGCTTTATACCACATACACTTTCCGATTCTTGATACGATTTCCACCCTGAACCTGAGATGTAGCCGCGGACAACACACTCGATTGGCAGTGGATTTGTTTTTTTTACCAGCATGCTCCTGCCCCGGAGTTCTTTCGCATAGGGTTTGCAGCTATCCGGATAGTCATCCAAGTCACTGGAAACCACATGGTTTTGGATGATCGGTTTCATGACATCGAACCAATAGAGTGATATCTGGGTCAGGATAATGCCTTTATCCGGAATAGGATCCGGCATTACGACATCAAATGCCGAAATTCTATCGGTTGCGACCATCAACAAACTATCACCAAGATCGTAGATATCACGCACTTTTCCACGTTTAACCAAATTTAATTCCGGGAAATACGTTTCACTGACAAGCGCACTCATAGGTCAACGTCCTTGTCCGAATTTTGAAAGTGTTTATTCCTTTGCATCAGGCGTGGATTCGCTGTTGATTCCGCCTTCACTGATGAACTTTTTTAACAACTCGATCGATTTTTGATCAAACTCAAAAAACTCAATACCTATCTCATACTTTCCTTCTTGATTGGTTCGTATGTGCACCGGTTTTCCCTTGATGTCGAGCAGATCTTCTTCTAAACTAATCGTCAACCTGACGATATGTTCGGGTTCAATCTGAAAATGGGTTTCCAATAATATACCAGATTCAGATATATTGAGTGTTCTGCCCATTCCCTGCTTGATAATGTTATTGGCCTCATCGAGACAAATGTATGACAGGTTGAGTGATCGGATACGCTCGTGTTTTCTTTTGTTTTCCGGATTCATAGGCTTTACATTTTCAATTAAGTTTTTTTATGTTAATTTGTATCGTTGCTGAAGGATTTTTTAAAATATTCGCATGCTATCAATGTCGTTGCCGAAATGCAAGTGGCTAAGTGTTCAAAAATGTTTTTTAAAGTAGAGGAAAGCGTGTCATATTCCTTGTGCAGTTCATGCGCCTTTACGACACTGATTTTCAAATCTGAAGATGCAAATACCGACGCTGAATAGGGCTCGTGGCCGATGTCAAAAAATGGCATGCAGCCGAAATAAGCCCCCTTTTTAAGGTGAACTAGCGGTACAATGACGTTGTTTGTTTCCCGCGCCACAATAGCTTCTCCTGATCGGATTTGAAATAATCTTTTTTCATTCTTACTCTGTTTGATAAGCGTTTTCTTGCCATTGACAAGATTTGTAATCTTTTCGTCCCTGCAATAGATAGCGGTTGCCATATTGGTGACATCTTTCAATCTCATATCGATGCAGCTAACCAAGTCCCGAAACTGCAGGGATAAATTCGCCAGCTCGCTCCGCATGAGCTGTGCATCCAGCATGCCGAGTTGAACGTTTCCAGCCGCTGTGACGGTGGCACTGCGAACGTTATTGCCTTTTAGTAATGATGCGACGCTGCCCAAAAATGCACCGTCGCCTATTCTAAGTATTTTCAAAGGCCCTGCATTCGTTTTCTTGACAATCTCCGCGACACCTTCCAATATTACCCAAATCCAATTTCCGTGATTGCCCTCTTGAACTATTTCGTCCCCGTCGTAGAAGCCCTCTTCGTCCACGACCAGGGAATAGTCTACCAAAGGACCTTTGATAAGCGGGATTGATTCTGATTTGACATCAACGTCTGAAACCTGAACGGAGGTTGATCTAGGTCCCAGCACGTCAATACTGCCTTCGTCGAGCAAGCGCAGCCCATCCAGAATTATTTCCATTCGGCTCTTGGTGATAACCTTTTCATTGCTGATGGACCCTTGAATAAATTCGAACTGACCCTCTTTCCAGCCAAAAAGGGAAAATAGAGCGTCAAGACCGCTTTTGGAGCCATTGGTAGCATTAATCGGATTGCCTTTTTCTATGTAAATCAGGCCAGGTTGGGAGGCATATTTACTGGTGATACGCAGTGTTCCAGAGCTCGTGTTGGTGCCGAGCAACTGCAACAGTTCACCAAGATTAAGAAAGCTTAAATTACCTGCAAAGGCGATATTGCCGGTCATTGTCACAACTTATCCATCTAAATTTAATTCTTGTTGAATTGATTTTAGCACAAGTTTAAGGCAGGCGTTGAGCACTTTTCCGACGCCATCACCTTTTAATGCACTGCCCGGAAGGGAAGGAACCTTTAACTGCCGGTTTAAATCATGCTGCATTTGGTCTAGCGGCATCAAGGGAATATTTGCTTCAGCAAGGTCGCGCTTGTTAAATTGCATCACGAGGGGCACCTTGAAAATGTTAGCCCCATATTCTTTTAAGTTTAACTGGAGATCTTTGAGCGAAAGCATATTCTTCTCACGTCGTACCTCAAGTGAATCGGCAACGAAAACGATTCCATCTGCTCCCCTTAAAACCAGTTTTCGAGTCGACGCATATCGCACCTGTCCAGGGACTGTATATAATTGGACCCGGACATCACAGCCCTTGAGTTTGCCGAGCTCTAAAGGAAGAAAGTCAAAAAAGAGGGTTCGGTCGCCATCCGTATTGATGGAGACCATTTCTCCTCTAACTTGCTTTTTAAAGGCATTGTGAATATATTCAAGGTTGGTTGTTTTACCACACCGAGCAGGACCATAATATACAATTTTGCACTCGATTTGCCTTTTCTTGAGATTAACTATTGCCATCTGAATTAACTCTTAGAATTACAACACCTTATAATAACACACTCGAAAAAAGTCTGAAAGGTAAAACGCAAATGCCTGACGCATCGAAGCCGTGTTGCGCACGTTAACCGTAATGAATCTGTACTGAAATCAACTACTCATCTTATATCGGCAATTCGAGCACCAAACTAAAATCTTATTTTGATGAATTCGATTTTTTTGTTTGGGTCAAAGGAGATAAATTGCGGGCTGTTCTTTTCTTGCTTGAGGTGCGCATTTACGCCTGACATCTGTGTGTTGTCAACCCAAATAATGATATTATCATACCTAAACATCAAATAATTATCTTAATCGCAGGCACTCTGTCAATAGAGGATGATAGCATAATTGTGTTGACAATAGTGAGCATTGTGTTAACGATCATTTTTTTTACCATGTGAAGTATGGGTTTAATCGCAATGTCAAGAATGTTTAATCCTTGAGCGCAAGAGGAGAATTGTTATGGAAAAAAAAGTTACGGTAATCGGAGCCGGGAATGTTGGTGCGACGGCAGCCCAGCGACTGGCCGAGAAGGAACTAGGCGATGTCGTGTTGGTGGATATCATTGAGGGCGTTCCCCAAGGAAAAGCGCTGGATTTGACCGAAGCAGCTCCTATTGAAAAACATGATGCCCACCTTACGGGGACTAACGGGTATGATGACACAGCAGGATCCGACATTGTCATCATTACGGCCGGTATACCAAGAAAACCGGGAATGAGTCGGGATGATCTTATCAGCACCAATGCGGGTATCGTAAAAAGTGTCACCAAAGAGATTGCCTCTCGATCACCGGATGCTATTCTAATCGTGGTCAGCAATCCGTTGGATGCCATGTGTCATGTTACCTATGATGCTTCGGGATTCCCTAAAAATCGAGTCATGGGAATGGCCGGAGTACTGGATTCCGCTCGTTTCAGGGCCTTCATTTCCATGGAGCTGAATGTTTCGGTTGAGAACATCCATGCCTTTGTTCTTGGCGGGCATGGTGATACAATGGTTCCCCTGCCGCGTTTCTCAACCGTGGCTGGGATACCAATTACCGAATTAATGTCCAGGGACAAAATCGAGGCGCTGGTTGAAAGGACCCGCAATGGCGGGGCTGAGATTGTTGGTCTTTTAAAGACAGGAAGCGCGTACTATGCACCTGCATCGGCCGCTGTTGAAATGGCGGAATCCATACTAAAAGACAAAAAGAAAATTTTACCGTGTGCGGCATACCTTGAAGGAGAGTACGGTATCAATGATCTATTTATTGGTGTGCCCGTTAAGCTGGGAGCAAACGGGATTGAAGAAATAGTAGAAATTACGCTTCACGATGATGAAAAAGCGGCACTCCAAAATTCGGCGAATTCCGTTGCTGAACTAAAGGATGTGCTCAGCAAGTTGGCCTAGTTCGGGCAAGCTGCTTGCAGCGAATTGATGCTTTCGGCCCAGCCAGGTAGCAGAAGAGCTGAAGTTCCAAAATATAATCACCAAAACACGAAAATTAAAAAGCACGAAATCTTTCTTTTCTTTTGCGTTTTTCTCCTTTCGTGATTTCGTGATAAAAAGCTGTTTCAAAAGCTGAATTTACCTCCCTTGAGGTCTGTGATCTGAGAGGGCATTGTGGATTGACTCCGCCAGGCGTCGGTCAAATCCGGGAAGTGCGAGGAAATCTCCAATGGTTGCTTCCCGGATTTTCTTTATGCTCTTAAAATGTTTAAGTAAGAGAGCTTTTCGCTTGATGCCTACCCCGGGTATCGTATCCAGTACGGACTGCATGGCGACTTTTGAGCGGCGATGACGGTGAAAGGTAATCGCAAAACGATGAGCCTCATCACGAACACGCTGCAAAAACAGTAAAAGATCCGTTTGTTTGCCAAAATTCACCGCATTGACGCGGCCTAAAGTAAACACTTTGTCCTGGCGCTCCCCTTTCCTCTCATCCTTCTTTGCAATGCCAATCAGGTCAATGTCTCCCTTGAGGTTTAATTCACTCAACACCGCGGCGGCTACATTGAGCTGCCCTTTACCCCCATCCACGATCAACAGATCTGGATAAGGTTTAGATTCTTCCCCCTTTCCAAATCGTCGCGCTAAAACTTCCGACATGTAAGCATAATCATCCGGTTCGTCGACAGTACGAATACGATATTTGCGGTAGGCGGCCTTATTCGCTTGGCCCTCCTTGAAAACGACCATACTGGCCACCGGTTCGGCACCGGAAATATTGGAATTATCAAAACATTCGATTCGTTTCGGAAAGCGGATGAGATTTAATCGTTTTTGGAGCCTGTGAAGTAGATCCTTTTCTTTTGAACGAGATCGCAGAAAATTGCTGAGCTCATTTACGGCATTTTGGACGGCCATGTCTGTTAGTTTTCGTTTTTCTCCACGTTTGGGATGCCGGATTTGTATTCTCTTTTGCTTCAAATTGCCTAGCCATTCTTCAAGTAACCGTCTGTCTTCCAAAACAATCGATGTCAGTATTTCATTCGGTAAAAAATTCGGTCGGTCATAATATTGACGGATAAACGTTCCCAGAATTTCAGTATCCGTGGACAGCGTATCCTCAAAATCAAAATGGCGGGTTCCGGAAAGAAATCCTCCGCGCACGAAGAACACGGAAATTAGATAAACATTATCAGTTCTGGCAATAGCAAACACATCCCTATCTTTGAAATCGGTGGTCACGGCGATCTGCTTTTCAATTGTGCGTTCAAGAGCAAACATTTTATCTCGCAGACGCGCCGCTTTCTCAAATTCCTGAAATTCGGCAGCCTTCTCCATCTCCATTTTAACCTTACGCAATAGATCAGATGTTCGACCCTTCAAGAACATGATCGCTTCGTTTACGTTTTCTCGGTAACGCGTCGGATCAACATCCATGCAGCAGGGTGCCAAACATCCGGCTATTTGACAGTGAAGGCAGGGACGGTTTCTGGATCTAAATTCACCGGTCCGACACTTGCGAAGCTTAAATGTTTTATTAATGGTGTTCAGGGTTTGCCGGACTGCTGATGCGGATGCAAACGGGCCAAAATAGAGTGCATCATCCTCGCCAATTTTTCGCGCAATTCTAAAGCGGGGATATTTTTCAGAAAGATCCAGCCGCAGAGATGGATAGCGCTTGCCATCTTTCAGTATGACGTTATAGCGGGGTTTGTGCTGTTTGATCAGGTTTGATTCCAGAATCAATGCTTCTTTTTCGGTGCGTGTAATTACAGTTTCAAAATCGGCAACTTTTTTTACAAACACACCGGTTTTCAAATCCATTCGACCCGTATTTTTTAAATAAGCCGAAAGTCGTTTTTTTAAATTTTTTGCTTTACCGATATAGATAATACGGCCTTCGGCATCTTTCATCAGATAGACGCCGGGCTCTGTGGTGGAAAGAGATATGAGTTCTTTAAGTTGGGAATCGTAATGGGTCATTGGATTTTTGACGTGAAAGCACCTGGCTTAGACTTCCAGAACGATAAGTTTTTGAAGTTCTTTGATCTGATCTCTGAGCTCGGCGGCTTTTTCAAACTCCAAATCCCTGGCCGCGTCGTTCATTTCTTTCTCCAGCTTTTTTAGCGCGGCATCGATGTCATCGAGTGTTTGATAGTCATTGACCGCCTCGGCAACCTTGTTCCAGGTTGTTGCATCTGGCTCGAAACCGAAATCAAATATGTGCGTGACCTCTTTTTGAATGGTTTCCGGCGTAATTCCATGGGCCTGGTTGTAGGCTTGTTGAATTTTACGACGGCGGTTGGTTTCGTCGATGGTTTGTTTCATTGAACCGGTGAGAACATCGGCATATAAAATGACACGTCCGTGCACATTCCGGGCGGCACGACCGCAAGTCTGAATAAGTGATCGGGTGGAACGCAGAAATCCCTCTTTGTCGGCATCGAGAATAGCCACCAGGGATACTTCCGGTATATCCAGACCTTCTCGCAGCAAATTAATACCGATCAGAACATCAAACTTTCCGAGTCGTAGATCTCTAATAATATCCATGCGTTCGAGAGTACTGATATCCGAATGCAGATAACGAACCTGGACCCCTAAATCTGCGTAGTATTCAGTGAGATCCTCGGCCATCCGTTTTGTGAGTGTCGTTACGAGGACGCGTTCATTGCGTTTTTGACGCTCTAATATTTCTTCAAAGAGATCGTCCACCTGATTGCGAGCGCTGCGAACATCTATGGCAGGGTCAATCAGACCGGTTGGTCTGACAATTAATTCAACAGGCTCATCCTTTGTCTTAGAAAATTCATAATCGGACGGAGTGGCGGATACATACACGACCTTGGACATCCTTGCTTCGGTTTCTTCAAATTTTAAGGGACGGTTATCCAGAGCGGATGGCAGGCGAAACCCATATTCGACCAGGGTTTCTTTGCGTGAGCGGTCGCCACGATACATGCCGTTTAACTGAGGAACGGCGATATGACTTTCATCGATGAACATTAGAAAATCATCTGGAAAGTAATCCAGCAACGTCGGTGGCGGTTGACCGGCCTTTCTACCGGTGAAATGTCGTGAATAATTCTCGATGCCGTTACAGTAGCCTAGTTCCTGAATCATTTCGAGGTCAAAATTGGTTCGTTCTTCGATGCGTTGGGCTTCAATCCATTTTTCTTCCTTTCGAAAAAAGTCTATGCGCGTCTTTAATTCTTCCTTGATGGTTTCAATCGCCCGGCGTTGAGTCGGCTTTTGAGTGACATAATGACTTGCCGGAAATATGGTCGCCTGCGTTAAACGTCGGATTATTTTTCCTCGGAGGGCATCAATCTCGGCGATGCTATCGACCTCATCACCAAAAAAATCAATCCGGACGGCTCGATCTTCTTCATAGGCCGGGAAAATTTCAACCCGATCACCTCGAACCCGAAAAACTCCGCGATGAAAATCCATATCATTGCGATTGTAATGCATCTCGACGAGATCCGCTAAAAGTTTGTTGCGTTCAAGTTCCATATTTGTTTTGATATCTACGCGCATGGCAAGATAATCTTCGGGTGCGCCAAGCCCGAAAATGCAGGAGACACTCGCAACCACTATGATGTCCTTACGCGATAAAACCGACCGTGTCGCCGAGTGGCGAAGTTTATCGATCATTTCATTAATGTAGGAGTCTTTTTGAATATAGGTATCGGTGGAGGGAATATAGGCTTCCGGTTGATAGTAATCATAATAACTTACAAAATACTCGACGGCATTTTCCGGAAATAGCTGTTTAAACTCATTATAAAGTTGAGCGGCCAGAGTTTTATTGGGCGCGAGAACAAGAGTAGGTTTATTTACTCTGGCGACCACATTCGCCATTGTAAAGGTCTTACCAGACCCCGTGACTCCTAGAAGCACATTATACTGCTTTCCGGCCTGCAACTTAGCGGATAATTTTTCGATCGCTTTAGGCTGGTCCCCGGTAGGAGCATAATTTGATTTTAATTTAAATTCGGTCATTATCATTCGATCAGCACCACACTCATCGCCCCGATGCCCTCCCCTTTTCCGATGATTCCCAGTCCTTCGGTGGTGGTGGCTTTAATGTTAACACAGTTGGGTTCAACTTCAATAGCCGCCGCCAAATTTTGCTGCATCGATATACGGAAGGGGCTAATTTTGGGATTTTCTGCGAAAATAATCGTATCGACATTTTGAATCGTAAAACCCTGGTTACGGACCATTTCGTTTACTTCGGCCAGGAGCACTAAACTGGATACATCTTTATATCTGGGATCTGTATCTGGAAAATGCAGACCGATATCTCCCATCCCGGCGGCTCCCAACAAGGCATCGCATACTGCATGTACTAGCACATCCGCATCGGAGTGCCCCAGTAATCCTTTACTGAAGGGTATTTCGACACCACCAAGTGTCAATTTCCGATCCGTTACCAATCGATGAATATCGTAACCTATGCCGATACGCATTAAACATTCCTTACCTGAACGCGCCGTGAAAAGCTTTGCCAAGATGGCGGAATACTATCGTTTCTTGAACCGATGATTCTGCACGCTTTTTTATTTGAGAGAAATTGGGTCTTATGATATGGAAGCTATCTCTATCACAATATTGAAGTTGCTAAGAGCATAGACTTACGCGGACGTCATTCATGTCAAAAAGAATCTTTGAATACAAATACGATTTCGAAATCGGCTATCTGATTAAAAGCCCTTGCAAGGAATGTAATCATCAAAAATCATTCCCTAAATGCGTCACCGACTGCGCTGTGTTGGATAAAATCCAAACCGTCCTAGCGGAATCGGTGTCATGCGCGCGCAGAGGTTAAATTTCCCATTCAATCTATCAGTCTTGATATAACCGCTCCCCAGGTTAAACCGGCTCCTAAACCCAGAAAAAGAACGGTACTGCCGTTTCCAATAATCTTCTCCTGGAGGGCTTCATCCAAGGCAATCGGGATGCTGGCTGCCGTGGTGTTGCCGTAGCGTTGGATATTGTTGTATACCTTCTCATCAGGTAAATTCATAGCTTTTTGGAAAAACTGATTAATCCGCAGATTGGCCTGATGAGGTATAAATAGGTCGATAGCATCCAACGAGAGTCCCGCTTTCCCTATGGCTTCATTGACCACTTCGGGTAGTTTCTGAACGGCTAACTTAAAGATGGTTTTACCATCCATTTTGGGAAAATGCCGCCCCTGCCGAACGAGGTCCTCGCTGATACGCGGATTTAACCTGGAGGAGCCGACTTCAACCATCAAACTTTCCGCAAACTTACCGTTTGCATGCAGGGCGGAGGACAATACTCCAATGGGTTCCTCAGATTCCAATCCTTCCAGACAGACAGCACCAGCGCCATCCCCAAAGATTACCGCGACATCTCTTCCGTCAGAAGAAATATCCAATCCTGTGCTGTGAACTTCGGCACCAACCAGGAGTATACGGTTTGCCAGACCGGCACGAATATATGCATCAGCTGTAGTAATACCATACAGAAATCCGGTGCACTGCTGGCGAATATCTAAAGCCGGTGTCGAGGTCAGTCCAAGTTTATGCTGCATCAAGCAACCGGATCCTGGGAAAAAAATATCGGGGCTTAGAGTGGCGAAAATAATCAAATCAATATCATCAGGTTCCCATCCAGCGCGTTTGATAGCGATTTTTGAGGCTTCCAGTCCAAGATCAGAGGAACCCACACCACCCTCTGCGGGTATCCAGTGGCGCTGTTCGATTCCGGTTCTCTGTCGAATCCACTCATCTGAGGTGTCCATCCATTGCGTCAGGTCTTCATTTGTCACGACGCGGGGTGGAACATAACGGCCGGTTCCTCGTATCACGGTTCGTATCATTGTTGCAACTCCCTGTCGGTGCAGGTAGAAATTGTTGATCGACACTCTTTAAAAATGGATAAATTGAGATATCGAGTACGTATTAAGGTGATGGGTGTCAACTGAATTACACCGTTTATTTCCATAACGCATCTCTTAATCCTGATGTCCGTTCAATTTTTCGTTCAATCGATGAATATAGAACTGATTTCGATCCCCAAATGGACACTTTTTTTCTTGCGCGGGTGATTCCCGTGTAAATCAGCTCGCGAGTGATTACCGGATAATCTTTGTCAGGTAAAATCAACAGGACTTCATCGAATTCCGATCCCTGGCTTTTATGCACGGTCATTGCAAAAACCGTTTGATGTTCAGGAAGGCGATACGGCGAAAAGCGTTTAAGGGCACCGGCGTCACCAGGAAAAAAAACATAGAGGTCACCATCATTTGAACTACTGTCCGACATGGTGATTCCGATGTCGCCGTTAAATAACCCTAAATTATAATCGTTGGCGGTTATCAAAACAGGCCTGCCGTTGTACCAGGGATTCGTCGAAAATATACGGGGTTTAATCAGGTGATGTCGGCTTAAAACGCGTTCTGCAATTTTATTAATCTCACCGACCCCGAAAGAGCCGACGTTTAAGGCACACAGGATTTTGAAACGGTTAAACTCTTCTAACGCTTGAATAGGATCTTTTAATTTCAGATACCTACTATAGCCGTAAATTATGCGGTTCGCAAGTTCTTGCACCAGTTCTCTCGGGTTCCGGATTTCCAGCCATGTTATCGAATCGTCGTCAGGATTGCTTAGTAAATTTAGCGAGCCAACCGGATCCCCTCGGTTTACCGCCCGGCTCAAGCCTCCAATACCTCCTGAGGGGGTGAATCGGTGGCTCTTCTGCAAAACAACAATACAGTCCTGCAACCCGGAATTGCCATGGCCGGCTCCTACAGATTGGCTAATGGGTTCACCGGTTAATTCCTTAATTTGTTTGGCAATTTCTTTTGAAAAACCGTGAATAACGTTTCGATCACAGATGTCGCCCAGCACTGAACCGGCTTCTACCGACGCCAATTGATCCTTGTCGCCGACCATTATAAGCCGGGCACTGGCCGGGACGGCCTGCACGAGCTTCGAGATTAAAGCAAGGTCAATCATAGATGCTTCGTCAACAATGACAATGTCGGCCGGCAGAGGATTCTCGCCATTGTAACGAAAATAAGGGGACCCGGGTATGGGTTTGAGCAGGCGATGCAGGGTATAGGCTTCGTCCGGTATGGACTCTAAAAGGGAATGGTGACATTGGAGTTGATGCTTGGCCTGTTTGACCGCATCAGAAAGCCTGGCGGCGGCTTTTCCGGTAGGTGCTGCCAGGTAGATATGCGGTTTAGCATCCTGATAGGCAAATTCCAATAAAAGTGTCAAGATCCGGGCGATGGTGAAGGTTTTGCCGCTGCCCGGTCCACCGGTAATGACACTAAAGCGCTTCAACATGGCAATGCCGGTGGCTACTTTTTGCCAATTAATTTCCTGACTATTATTTTGGGGGAATAATCCTGTGACGCGCTGGTGTAAATCCTCATGATTGAGCTCCTGTGTAACGCTTTTTGCCCGCTCTCTGAGTGAATCCGCCAAATTTTTTTCATATTCCCAATACCGATATAGATATAGTCTGTTGCGATCGTCTAGAATCAAGGGACGTTCGTCACCGGGTTTTCCCACCGCATGGCTTGAACCTAGTTTCTCGCGCCATCTCGACAGCGGCGGACATATCAACGCATCAGGGCCGACTCGCTTTTGAGAACGAAGCGTCTCGCAAGCCGAGTTAAGATCCAGACAAATATCGCCGTTGCCGGTGGCCCGGCTCACCAGAGCCGCCCCGAGAAAAATTTCCGGATTGCCGCCACTGCTGCCTGAAAGCCGATTAATGAAATCGGCAAACTGGAGGTCAATGTCATAAAATAATCCTGTTTGTTTTAGATCGGTTATAATTTTTTTAGTCATGTTGAGCATTAGAAAAAATCATAAAACCGTCATACCGAATGGCCCTTTACGTTACCGGTATCAGAGTCAGATTAGCCCTACGGTGCTGCTAAACATCCGCTTGATAGTCCGGAATCAGTGCCTTGCCCAATTCGTGGATAAGCGCCGGGGCGGGGAGGTCATAAAAAATGCCGTATTCCGGATCCCAATCTTCATCGACGCCGCGGATAAAAATATAAAATACGCCTCCGAAATCATCCTCATACCGGTAATTCGGTTTTCGCAATCGCAGAAACGTATGCACTGCCAGGGTATAGATATGATATTGCAACATGTAAACATTTTCTTGCATGATGTTGGATAGAGCGTCCTGATCGTAACGATCCGGGGTTGACCCAAGATGATTCGATTTCCAATCTACTATATAAAAACGCCCCTGAGAGCTAAATACCAAATCAATGTATCCTTTCATGAAACCCTGGGAGGGCTCAAAGGCAAGTTTGCCGAGTTGCGCGGGAAAATATCCGGCCATTTCATGGCGCCTGTAATCTTTAAATATATTTTGCAAACGTTGCGGTGAAACCGGCTGTAAAGGATAATAAAATTCCATTTCATTAACTCTGTCGCGCATCGGTATAGAGCAAAGTTTCAGTTGTGTGTACGCCGATCGCAATGGAACTGATAGAACTCGGTTCACGGCACGGCACACCGTGGCGTGCCATTTTGTATCCAATCCGTATATCTGAAGATTTCTGGCAACCAATGCTTCCAGGTTTTCAGGGTCTGTTTGTGTATAGTCAAGGTGTTCAAAGATATTATGAAAGAAGCTTCCCGAACGAGTACCCTTGGGAAACATAAAAATATCGCCACCATCATCGCTGCCGGTGGTATCCACTTTCTGCGATGAATCGACCAGCGTGGTCTCAACGGTTTCAAGAAGTGCATCTCGATCAGGGATATCGATGTCCTGTGATTCTTTGACCATCAAACTTGAAAAACTCGACACTTTCCAGGAACAATCTATGTTTCCATTGAATCTGCGACAAAATAGTCGCTCTTTTATTTCTTTTTTGCCAGCGGAAACCGCAACTGATGACTCGGGTAGTGATTCAACCTCAATACTGCCTTGAGATCGGAATGCAAGCTGATGTAATTGCTCCAGTAATTCAGCATCCGTTTTGGTGACGAATTGCTGTTTTAATATGCGGGTTGTATCATCGCAAGACGGTGAGGCTACCACATCGGCCTCATGGTGCAGTAAATATGCGAGGGCGGATGTTTCAGCGGTACGAATGCGGCCCCATGCAAGATAGCAACGGTCTTTGGCTCGGGTCAGCGCTACATACAGCAGTCTCAGATTTTCAGACAAAAGCTCGTTTTGAGCCAATGCGATATGCCCTGGATTTGATTCCAAATTCAGGTCCAGTGTCAGTCGTTGGTTATGTGCAATATCATGAAACGTGAATTCCTTACTTTTTACCAGAGAGCTTTCCCATCCAAACGGACAAAATACCACCGGATATTCAAGTCCTTTGCTTTTGTGGATGGTTACAATTTTTACTGCGTTTTCGTCACTTTCCAGGCGTAATTGATGTTCGTCACGTCTCAGGGTCGATGGGTTGCGTTGCTCGGCCAGCCAT
>Ga0209536_100001428_pt1 | contig 39814 bp, 34 predicted proteins | sample DeeMarSeWOR28_12_FD_187461 | JGI IMG/M metagenome (GOLD analysis project Ga0209536, IMG submission 187461) | Marine sediment microbial communities from White Oak River estuary, North Carolina - WOR-2-8_12 (SPAdes) (version 2) | ecosystem: Environmental > Aquatic > Marine > Intertidal zone >... | reverse complement strand
ATGATCGCCTTCTTCCCCAACAGTGTGGATGCGATCAACAATTCGCAGTACCTGGCGGAGCGCTGCAAAACCGACTGGAATTATATCAATACCATTTTCCCCGAAATGTCGCTCAAAGATACCCACCGGGCGAACCGCAAACTTCGGGCACATGTTTACGAGGGCGCCAAAATCCGCTATGCGGAATTGACTCCGCCAATCAAGCAGCGCATTGAATACGAGCTTACCGTCATTACCCAGAAAGGGTATGCACCTTATTTTTTGATTGTGGCTGATATTGTCAGCCAAACGCCTGCGACCATCGGCAGGGGTTCGGGCGCTGCTTCGGTGGTGAGTTACTGCCTGTCTATCACCCAGGTGGATCCCATCAAATACAATTTGCAGTTTGAGCGGTTTATTCATCCCGAACGGACCGACATGCCGGACATCGATATTGATTTTCCCTGGGATGAACGGGATGACATTCTCAAATACGTTTTTGAAAAATACGGCAAAGAACGCACTGCGATGGTCTCAAACCAGGTGTTTTTGCAGCCCCGCTCCGCCGTCCGGGAAGTAGCAAAAGTGTATGGATTTTCCAACGAAGAGATTATGGCGATTACCAAACGGATTGGGTACTTCCAGGGACGGACTGATCTGCTGGATTGGATCAACAGCGACAATCGGTTCAAAAATCTGGATTTAAATGACGCACTGGTGGAGGTGATTAAACAGAGCGAAAAGATCATGGGCGCATTTCGCTATTCATCGGTGCATCCCGGCGGTGTGGTGATTGTGCCCGATGACATCCGCAAATACGTTCCGGTCCTCATGGCACCCAAAGGGGTGCAGATCGTGGAATGGGAAAAAGACCAGGTGGAGGATTCCGGGCTGCTGAAGATCGACCTGCTGGGTAACCGTTCCCTTGCTGTGGTCAGGGATACATTACGCCAAATAGGCTCAAACCGGGATCAATATACAGATTATCATCACATCCAGCCGGTCGGCGATCCCAAAACCGAATTAATCTTGAAATCGGGCAGAACCATGGGGGTGTTCTACATCGAGAGCCCCGCAACCCGGTTGCTGCTGAGAAAATCCGGAGTGGTTGACTTTGAACACGTGGTGATTTACTCCTCGATCATCCGTCCTGCCGCCAACCGCTACATCAACCTGATGCTGGAGCGGATACACGGCAAACCCTGGAAGCTCTTACATCCCGATCTGAAATGCCTGCTGGAAAGCTACGGGATTATGGTGTATGAGGAACAGGTATCCAAAGTAGCGCGGGATATTTCAGGATTTGGTTACTGGGAATCGGACTACCTGCGCAAAGTGATTTCCAAACCATCCCTGATATTTAGAGTGCCCAAATGGAAAAGAAAATTTATTACCGACGCAATGAAGCGGGGCTACTCCAAAGAATTGACCACAAAACTGTGGCAGATGATCGAGTCATTCTCAGGGTATTCCTTCTGCAAACCGCATTCTGCCTCCTACGCCATGCTCTCATTTACCTGCGCGTATCTCAAAGCGCATTATCCGGCAGAATTCCTTGCCTCGGTCATTACCAACCAGGGCGGCTTCTACTCAACTTATGCCTACGTCAGCGAGGCGCGCCGCTGGGGTATCCAAATCCTGACCCCGGATATTAATTTGAGCGACACCGCGTACAAGGGAAGAAAAAATAAGATCAGGATGGGTTTCATGGCGATCAAGGGACTGCAGGAAAAGGCGGTCGATAAAATTTTGGAAGCGCGGGAATCCGGTCCCTTTCAATCGCTGCAGGATTTCTTTTTCCGGGTGGATATTGATTTTGCCGACGCCATGGCGCTGACCAAAGCGGGGTGTTTCAGGGAGCTGGAACCGGAATTAACCTACCAGGAGATCGCACTGCGGGTGGCGTATGCGTATTTGTCGGATGAAAAGACGGGAGATGGTCACCACGGGCGAGCAGGCGGGAGACGGTATCCGGACTTTCCGCAGCATCAGTTAAGTCCCGAAGAAAAAGTGAAGCTGGAAATTGAATCATTCGGTTTTCCGGTTTCTCAGCATCCTTTGCAGAAATATCTCTCCATCCTTGACAGACACGTCAAAAAAGCAAGGGACATCCCGAAGTATGAAGGAAAAACAATCAATCTTGCCGGTGTGCTGATCACCCGTAAGCTCACCTCCACCCGCAAACAGGAGCCGATGGAATTTGTCACCTTTGAGGATGAGACCGATATTTACGAGTGTGTGATGTTCCCCGACTCGTTTAAAAAATATGCCGATTTGTTGAATTGGGAAACGCTGTTTATCGTCCGCGGAAAAGTGGAAGAGGCGTTTGGCGTGCACACCGTTACGATTGAGAAGCTGTTTAGCCTTGCTCAGACGATTAAGAAAATACAGCCAAAACTAGTTTAAAATAAAACACGATTCATATTATCCATCACATATCAAAATTAAATCTTACACTTGATTAAAATGTCATCCATTCATTACATTGGTGTTTTCTAAATGTCAATCAATCGAAATTAATCGTTAGAGGGTCCTATGGAAAAAAGAACAGCATTTCCGCCGGTATTTTGGGTTGCCAATTCAATAGAGATTTTTGAACGGTTTGCCTATTACGGTATCTATATGGGATTTGGGATATACCTGCAGCAATTGGGTTACTCCAAGGGGGATTTGGGTATCATACAAAGCATTTTCCTGGCGTTATCCTATCTCATTCCCTTATTCTCAGGAACATTTGCAGATAAATACGGCTTCAAAAAAATGCTTATCGTATCCTACCTAGTATATCTTCCTACTATTTTATTATTGATCGTGACAAAATCGTTCTCAGGAATTGCACTAACAATGTTAAGTATTGGGTTCGCGGCAGGTCTTTTTAAACCACTGATTTCAGCCACGGTAAGGGCTACCACGGATTCCACCAACAAAACATTGGGTTTCGGCATCTTTTATATGATGGTGAACGTCGGAGCCTCTTTTGGTCCGCTGGTTATGGGAAAGTTAAGAGCCATGTCCTGGGATTATGTTTTTTATACCGCCGCCGCCACCATCGGGCTCATGTTCCTGATCACAGTATTCTTCTACAAAGAACCCAAAAGGGAAATTGAGGGCGTAACGCTCAAACAAAAATTCCAAGATATAGCCACGGCGCTGTCCGATAAAAAATTCGCTTTTTTCATTTTTCTGCTGGGCGTTTTCTTCTGGATGCCTTTCTGGGCATTTTTTAATGTGCTGGCAGTCTACATTGATGATTATATGAATACCGCCGCCCTGTACAACACGGTCAAATCGGTATTGGGATCCGGCATAACCAGCATTGTGTCCCGGCAGGAAGGGGGCATCTGGAAAATCAACGCCGAAGCCATTTCGCACACCGGTTATATTATCATTATTTTCCAGTTATTGATCTCAAGAACGTTTGAAAAACGACCGGCAATTCCTTCATTCCTTTTTGGTTTGTTTATGGCAGCGGTTGGTTTTATCCTGCTAGCCGTTTCATTGACTGGTTCCAATAGCTGGGTTTTCCTGGGAATCTTTCTGTTTGCCATTGGTGAAATGATATCTTCCCCACGCATTCAGGAATATATCATGTGGATTGCTCCTAAGGAAAAAGCCGGTTTGTATATGGGCACGAACTTCCTGGCGACTTTTATCGGAGCCATTCTGAGCGGGATTTATACCTGGTTAATGGGAATATTTCAGAATATGGGAAATCCGGAATACATCATGTACACCCTTGCGGCTCACCTGGTAATCGGCATTTTGGTTATTTACGCGTTTACTAAGACTTTGGGTGAGTTTAAGGAACTTGAGGAATACGGAAGGGAGATTTGATTTTTTAAAAGGAGATAAACCAAGGTAACCCTGGTTCCAAACTGAGTTTGGAACCAGACATCGCTGGATTACCCAACCAGAATCAGTTCCTTCTGCGGATGAGATAAATAGTCCGCACCGTTCTCCGTTACAACAACCATCTCTTCTATGGTAACCACCCCTCGGTCCGGCACGGTTAATCTTGGCTCAATCGTGAAAACCATCCCCTCCTCCAAGGGCTGAAATGGTTTCTGAGCATATTTCTCCCATGCAGGTCCAAGCAATGCCGTACCGTCATGGGCAAACCGTCCCACCTGGTGACCCAATCCATGCGGAAATTCTTCATATCCATTTCCGGTGATGATCTCCCGGGCAACTTTGTCAATTTCTACGGCTTGAATGCCCGGCTTCATGGCTTGCTTTGAAGACTCGATCGCATTGACGATGGTATCAAATCCCTTCATCACCTCCGGAGGCGCCTGCGTTTCATTTTTTTTAAGAATATAAAATGTGCGCTGCATGTCAGAGCAGTAGTCGTTGTACTTCACGCCGAAATCCATATTCAAAACATGTCCCCGCTCTACCTTCCGGTCGGTTGGCGCATAATGCGCGTTGGCTGTGTCTGGCCCAGTAAAAACCGCCGGACACATCGATGCTTCCCAGGCGACCTCCAACCCGAGCTTTTCCACCTCCCTGGTCATGAATGCAGCAATCTCCTTTTCACTCAGCCCTGGTTTAATAAACTTGGTCACTTTGCCAAAAATGCTTTCCGTAATTCGAATCGCTTCGCGGATATTATCAATCTCAGTTTTTGACTTTCTTTCCCGGAGAGCTGAGGTAATTTTTTCAGCAGACATGATCCGATTTTCGAAGCCAATTTCGGTAAGCAGCTTATGCAGAATTAAATACATGCCATGCGTCAAACCATCGGCAATTTCGCTGCCCTCGGAGTAGTTAACTGCAATTTGGGAGGGATTCAATTCCTTCAGGTAATTTTGAAAAGGCTCCTTAATGCTTTCCACATAAGCGACCACCTTATCGTAGGCGCCGGTATCTTCAACAGTTTTTTGATCATACTTTCCGACGATAGCCCGGCTTCTTTCGTCCGATGAGATGATGAACGCTGAGTGCCAGGTCACATCTGCCGGTGCAAGAAAGTCCAGCGCCGGATCGCCATTAATTCCGCTTTCCCGAACAAAAGTAATCCAGCAATCGACTTCAAATTCTTTAAGCAGTTCTTTGGCCTGGTTGACCTTTTCTTTGATTAACATAAGGTAATCCTTCTTCATTTAAGTGACTTCATTCTCCGGATCAAAAGGTCCACGAAAATGATAATTGAACTCATAGAAATTGCAAAAAGAATTTATCAACTTTTGAGGAAAATCCCAATTGAATATTATATTGAAATATGGACTCTTAAATATCAATTCTGAAAAATCGTTATTCGGAGTGACAACCGGAATGAATAAGAAGAAACCCTTACCTCCAACATATTTCTTGTTCTCTATTACTATTATGTTGTTAATGCACCTCGTCTTCCCTATTTCAAAATTTATTTATTTCCCCTGGAATCTAACAGGATTGGTTCCAATGGCCATTGGCGCGTTTTTAAATCTCATCGCTGATGACTCTTTAAAAAAAAGGAAAACAACTGTTAAACCATTTGAAGAATCTACAACCCTGATAACAAGCGGGGCATTTAGAATAAGCAGAAACCCAATGTATTTAGGTATGACGCTGATTTTGTTTGGAACTTGTATTTTGTTGGGTTCGCTTAGTCCCTACTTTGTTGTCTTGATTTTCATATTTCTTATGGACTTTGTTTTTATTCGAGCAGAAGAGGCAATGTTGGAAAAAAGATTTGAGAACGATTGGATTGAATATAAGAAAACAGTCCGGCGTTGGTTATAAGAGGTTGTTCCAGGGAAGCAAAATGAGCACTAATTCAAAATATTAGTCTGCATATCATCTGTGTTAACTTCAACATAGCATTTGACAGGTGTTGATTTATTTTCTCCCTTTTCTTTACCGCAGCCAGTAATATAAATTATCGTGGCACTAGATGAAATTGGGGTGACACTGCCCGGGATAAATGCAGCTCCAGATGGAGCTGTTCCGGAAGTAACACTATAGCTGCCATTGGCATTACTGGTATCAATGGCGCTTAGCCGGAATCCCTGAAAATTCTGTGAACCTCCTCCCATCTGAGCAGGTGTGCGATAGTAGCTTTGAGCTTTTCTGCCGAGGTTAAGCAAATCATTAACAACCGCTTGCCGGTTAGTCTCCGATTTGCTACTTTTCATTAAACCAATACCCACGACAATGGCAATACCAACAATAATAATCCCTAAAACAATTAATAAAAGTTGCTGTTGTCCCATGTTTTGCTTTCTCTTTTGACTATTTGACGTAGCTGTTATTCAACAATGATTATATTATCGTTTATTTTTCAACGAGTTGAATCATTATTATATATTATTTACAACACTGTTTTAAAGCACGTCGGACAGACTATATTTATGTCTGTACTTTCAGGGAATGTGGGAGATCTGCCTCAGTTTTGATCTTACTGCTAAACTATGGTCAGGCAGTCATTTTAAGTCCAAGTGATTTTACATTTCCCCCGCATTAGGTGAAACCGAACCCAATGCAGAATCTGCGGTTATTTCCGAAATAGATCTCGCGAATTTGGCGCAACAAAGGGATTTAGGTAGTGTGCGATCCCTCTACGACCTGCGACATGGTCTTTATGAATTGCGGGCGAGGGAAAAGATTCAAGTTATCAGGATAGATTGATTAATTCCTAAAATTGTTTCTTTTTCTCAAACCTGGCTTTTTACCTTGATTTTATCGCCACAATATAAGATATTTGTCTGCGTACATATAATCACCTCGACCTCTTAAGGAATAGCAACACCAAAAAATTACGATTAGCCATATCGCCACAGCGCTTAAAAGCACCTAATAACTCTAATCCAAAAATGGAGGAATAAGTATGAAATATGTAATCAGATTTTTAGTGATCGTATTATTCTTTGGTTTTACCAATAATTCCGTCTTTGCACAAATGGAAGAAGAGCAAGGACATATTTTTGTCGTCACAACTTGGAAAACGGTCATGCCGGAAGGGGGCAGCGCAGCTGAAAGAGACTCACTGTTGACAGAATTATTTAACGCCCGAAAATCAAACCCAAAAGTGCTTAGCCAGTTGGAACTGCAGCACCACTGGGGAAACGATAGCCGGGATTGGGTCGTCGTTACAGAATATGCGAGCATGGCGGATATTGACGAAGCAGATAAAATGAATCAAGAATTGGATAGGAAAAAATGGCCGGATGATAAGAAAAGAGCGAAATTTTGGAAAGCGATTGGTAAGTACTTCGATTATCATTCGGATGAGATTTATATGGAGATGCCAGAACTTCGTAAATAAGAACCGGCGGTGTGGCTAATATATTTTTTTCATTTAATCACCTAAACCAATTAAAGGAGGCCTAAATGAAAGGTCTATTCAGAAGTACATTAGTTATTTTTTGTTTGTTGGCTGTGGGAGGATATTTCGCAAACGCTCAGGAGATGCCTAAAGAGAGCAAGGCAACAGAGCATCTAATCTCCATTTATCATGTTGCACCCGGCAAACATGTGGAATTTTTGAAATGGATGGCACAACAGCAGGCTGTTGCTGAGGAAGCCGGCGCAAATCCCGCTCATTGGTATATTCACATGGATGGAGACAGCTGGGATTATATTACGATTAGCGAAGTTGAAGATAATGAGGCTGAAGTAGAAAAGAAAATTGAGGAATTGTCCAAGAAAAAGGGATTGCCCACAGGTTTTTCCGCCGGTCTGAAATTCCGTCAATTTATAAATTCACACACGGACACTTATACCATGGGTCCCTACAGCGCTCAAGAGTTAGCCCAGAAAGCTGAAGGCGGCAAATAATTGCCAATGAACAAATTGATGTTCCCCTTTAAAGCCGTCTTTCAGCGACGGCTTTTTCATTGCACTAAATTAATCATCAATTTAATATTAAACCATGGAAGGAACCAAAATACCACGGGTCAAAATCTGCTGTATTCAAAATAAGGCGGAAGCTTTTGCGGCAATAAAACTGGGAGCGTCGGCACTGGGACTTGTCTCTGAAATGCCCAGTGGGCCGGGACCAATTCCCGATAAAGAAATATCAGAAATTGCTGCCGTGGTACCGCCTCCGATAGCCACGTTTCTGTTAACCAGCCGAACAGATGCACAACAAATCATTCGGCACCAAAAAGAAGTAAAAACAAATACAATCCAAATTGTGGATCGCTTACTGACCGGAACCTACCGGGATATTCGAAATGCTCTGCCGGGCATTCGAATCGTTCAGGTCATCCATGTTGTTGATCAATCATCAATTGAGGAGGCAATTCGCATCTCGGCGGACGTCGATGCCATTTTGCTGGATTCCGGTAATCCCAATTCAACGATTAAGGAGTTAGGTGGCACAGGACGCGTTCACAACTGGAACATCAGCCGCAAAATCAGAGAGATAGTCCAAATCCCGATTTTCCTGGCCGGAGGATTAACTCCAAATAATGTTCGTGAGGCAATTGAGACTGTAGAGCCGTTTGGGATAGACGTCTGCAGCGGTGTTAGAACGGACAGTAAATTGAATTTATTCAAACTGGAAAAATTCTTCAATGAAGTACAAGCATCCCAATAAATATTCCGTTGTTGCCTAACCCTTCCAAATGATCCTCGTACTTGAAGGATAATTATTTCAGATTGATTTTTTAGAATTGAATCTTAAATATTAATCGAATAAGTTTTTGAAAATCCATTAAACAGACAATGGGCCTCAATATGCAGTTCAAGGATTTGAGATTCAGCACCAAACAGACGATTGGTTTTGGTCTTATACTCTCAGTTATGATTTTGGTAAATATTTTTTCAATTAGACAATTAGCTACTATAAAAACCGAAATTGAAGAAGTATCTTTTAACTGGCTTCTGCGGGCAATCGCAATTTCCGACATCAATTTATCCACTTCCAACTTACGACAAAAACAGCTTCAACATGCATTTACTACTGACGAGGAAGAAAAACAGGATCAGGCTGATGTGATGATTGAGCTAATCGATAAAATAAATGAGAATGTAGACAGGTACGAAAATCTCAAGCAAGATTCCGAATTGCGAAATCTCTATTCTGAACAAGAACGAGAATTGTATAGTCAATTTAACAAGGAATTGGAAGAGTACCTGGATTTAAGTTTTTCTTTTTTTCAGCTATCCCGGGAAAATGAGACCTGGGAAGCAGTTGATTTGTTGAATAATGAAGCTCAGATTGTCTATAGGGATTTAAGTTCTGTCCTGGAAAGGTTGGTAAGCGTTAGCAAGAATCATGCTCTGAGCGCTGCCATACGAGCTGAAAATACCTTTTTAACCACCCGCAATATATCAATATTCCTACTAATCGTAACTGTAATCCTTTCAGTTTTTATTGCGTATTTATTAATTCGCTACACAACTATTCCACTAAAATTCCTGGTAACCGGAGTGAAAAAAGTTGCTGAAGGAAATTTGGATGTGCGATTGGATATTCAAAGCCGAGACGAGATCGGCAATTTATCCAGCTCATTTAATCAGATGACATCTGCCCTTCAGGAAGCAAGAAAAAAAGCACTTCAAGAGGAAAAGCTCCGCGCCGAATCAGCCGAGCTAAAAATTAAGGCTGCCCAGGCAGAGGCAAGAGCATTGAAAGCGGAGAATGAACGAAAGACCAATGAATTTGAACAAGCCAGAAAACTACAGCTTTCTATGCTTCCTGAAAAACTGCCGGAAATTCCCTACCTGGATATTTCCGTATATATGAAAACAGCAACAGAGGTTGGTGGAGATTATTATGATTTTAAATTAGCTGATGATGGAACGCTTACTGTTGCTTTAGGCGACGCGACAGGTCATGGTCTTCATGCTGGAACAATTGTGGCTGCTACTAAAAGTCTTTTTAATGCCTTGGCAAATCAACATAACCCGGTTGAAATTCTCAAAATATCATCACAAGCACTTAAGGAAATGGGATTTCGTCAAATGTATATGGCAATGTTATTAGCTAAATTCAACCAAGATCAAATGATTCTCTCGGCTGCCGGAATGCCACATGCTTTATTATATAAAGCAAACCTGAATAGGGTTGAGGAAATACCCCTTTCAGGAATGCCCTTAGGGAGTTTCCCGGATTATCCATATCAAAACATGACAGTAAATATTGAAGACGGTGATACCATCCTATTTATGAGTGACGGAATCACAGAAAGATTTAACAGCGAAGAAGAAATTCTGGGTGAAGAAAGAACAAAACGGTCATTCGCAGAAATAGCAATAAAGTCACCTGATCAAATAATTGAGCATATGGTACAAGCGGGAGAGAATTGGGCCAATGGCCGGGCACAGGATGATGATATCACTTTTGTGGCCATCAAAAAAATAAAATAGTTGATCTTTTAATCCTATTATTTAAGGAGATAATAAGATGAGAATAATGCGCACACTATTTATTTTTGTAACAATGCTTTGCTTAAACCCAATCTTATTGGCACAGGGGGATGAATACCCCATTAATATTTTCGGGTACTTTCAAAATTCTTTTCAGCATTGGCCCCAATCAGAAGCCACGACCACGCATCCCCAATACCTAAACCCAACAGAGCAGTCAGCCCGGAATTTCTTTAACTTGCAGCAGCTAAATCTATTCCTTAGCAAAGACATCTCTCAGCATTGGAGAGCCTTTGTTAATTTTGAAGTCCTGAACACCTTCTCCTCCCAAAGACAATGGGGTTCCTTTAATCTGGAAGAAGCATGGGTAAGGTATAAGGCAAGCGACCAATTCAGCCTGAAATTGGGATTATTGATCCCGGTATTCAATAACCTGAATGAGATAAAAAACCGGACCCCCTTACTACCCTACATTATAAGACCCTTGATCTATGAGACATCGTTCAGTGAGTTTTTTTCCGCTGTCGAAGAAGGAGCGCCGGCGAGAGCCTTCGCTCAGGTCTCCGGCATTATCCCCTCTGGTAAAGCAAAACTTGACTATGCGTTTTATGTTGGGAATAGCCCAAATATTAACAACGAAAGAGAAATAGCACAAACTGGTGCTGATACAACTGATACATTTCTGATAGGTGGTCGGATCGGCCTTCGTCTCAAAAACTTTAAAATTGGATTTTCGGCAACCCATGAAAATGTGAATCTTCACTTTGTAGAAATAGGCATTGCGCGCTATGATTTCATATATAATGAAGTATCCAGAATTCGCCTGGGAAGCGATCTCTCTTTTCATTTAGGAGATTTTTCATTTGCGGGAGAATGGATTGCGGCTAACTATGGTGATATCTCCGAAATCAGAATTGATGGGGAGATTAGTAAGGATTCGCGCGGTGAAACAAGTTTTGATGGAAAATTCTATTACGGAACCTTGGGATATCTAATTAAGGAACGAGTGTTCCCTTATGCCAGCTATTGGTACATCTCCCATGATTTTACATATATTGCTGCTGAGCTACCGCTCTTCACCGCTGTTGGAATTACAACAATCGATGGGCCAACAGTTGGCCTTTCTTTTAAGCTGAATGACAGAATCACTTTCAAAGGACAATATTTATCGGTCAGCATCAAAGATGAGTTTCCTATTCCTTTTAGTACCATAAAACTAGTTCAAGAACAGCGGTATAAAATATTTGCAGCCGCTGCTTCGGTATTCTTCTAAAAATTTCTCAGAAAGATGTTTAAATTAGGAAAATAATGATGAAACAATTTATCTTAACAATTTCTTGCCTTACCTTGTGGATTAATGGTGCCTTCCCTCAGGTCGCTGTGATAGCGCATAAGTCGGTGCCGGTGGATGTAATTGAGAAATCCGATTTGCTGGATTGCTACACTGGCGACAAGAGTTTTTGGAGCGATGACAAACGGGTCATCATATTCGATTTAAAGGAAAAGGGTGACACAAGGGATGCTTTTTATAAATACCTTGGAATAAGTTCGACGCGAATGAAATCGATCTGGATGAAGCGCATGCTGTCCGGTGATGCAGATCCCCCTGAATTCCTGGAGTCAGAAGATAAGATGTTGCAGAAAGTGGCATCAACCAAAGGAGCTATAGGATTTGTTAGTAAGGCAAAGGTGAGTGATAAAGTAAAAATGATATTATTATTACCAAGAGAAGGCAATTGATCTTGCTATATCATAATTCAATTTGGAGCAGAAAGGTATTGTAATGAGACCTAAAATTAAATTTCTGGATGAAAACTTAATTAAGCGAATTGTAACCGAAGCATGCGATATTCTTTCAACTTTAGGCGTTGAAATTCATAACAATGAAGTTTTATCAATGCTTTCGGATCATGGTGCTGCGGTAGATAAAGAAACACTCAAAGTAAAGCTAACTGAAGATATTATTGAAAAAGCTCTAAGAACAGCGCCTGGATCATTCAAGCTCTATGGATTGAATGGCACTGAAACCCATGATTTTTCCGGTGATAATGTTTATTTCACGCCCGGTTCGGCAGCGCTTAATATTCTGGACAATAAAACGAATCAAATGCGCAAACCTGCCACCGAGGATTATATCAATTATGTCAAAGTAATTAGTCAGCTTGAAAATATCGCTTCTCAAAGTACCGCATTCATCCCTGCAGATGTTCATGAAAAAATTTCCGATAGTTACCGCCTTTTCTTGAGCCTTCTCTACGGGGAAAAGCCAGTGGTGACCGGAACATTTACTATCGAAGCATTTAATATAATGAAAGATTTACAACTTGCGGTTCGAGGAACCGAAGAAGCCCTGAAAGAAAAGCCGCTGACTATTTTTTCATGCTGCCCCACTTCTCCGTTAAGATGGAGTGATGTCACCTCTCAAAATGTAGTGGATTGTGCCAATTATGGAATCCCGGTAGAATTTATTTCCATGCCGCTCTCCGGATTTATGGCTCCCGTAACACTTGTTGGCACTCTGGTCCAACATACTGCTGAAACGATAAGTGGTATTGTCATTAGCCAGTTAACAAATCCTGGTGCTCCAATGCTGTATGGAGGTTCCCCTGCCATTTTTGATGTACGTTATGAAACTACCCCCATGGGTGCAATTGAGACCATGATGATCGATTGTGCTTATAATGAAATTGGAAAATATCTCGGATTACCCACACAGGCTTATATTTCACTGAGTGATGCTAAACTACTCGACGCTCAGGCAGGTTTAGAGACCGGCATCGGTGCAACCCTGGCGGCTTTATCAGGAATAAATAATATATCAGGACCAGGCATGCTTGATTTTGAAAGTTGCCAGAGTTTAGAAAAACTTGTACTTGATAATGAAATTTGCGGTATGTGTTTGCGATTGATCGAAGGCATAGAACCGAAGGAGGATTTTCCGGCTCTCCCCATTTTTCAGGAACTGCTTCAAGAGCAACACTTGCTCATTTCTAAACATACTCGCAAATATCTTAAGGATGAACATTATATCCCAAATCCTGTAATAGATCGGGCTAATAGAGCCCGATGGAAAGAAGAGGGCGCGTTAACACTGGGGGAGCGGGCACATCAGGAGGTTGAAAAACTGATTGAAAGTTATCAATCTACAACATTATCTAAGGAAATTAGAAAAGAACTGATAAAACTCATGGAAAAAGAAGCCTTGCGTTATGGACAGGAAAAGCTCCCGGAACGACCATTATGAATCAAATCATTAAATTCGAACTGAGAGACATTTTACCAGAGCAGCATGCAGTGCTGCAGCATCAAGGGATTCCCAAACATGTAAACGCAAGTCAGACAACTCAAGCTTTGTTTAATAACGCAATGGAGATATTTACTCAAATCGCTAAACCATTGAGTTTGCTAAGAGAGTTATCCATTAATGAACTTGATACTATTTTTGAAGGTGAGGGAAATAATGCTGAGGATACACCTTTGGAACACATTTATCCCAAAGCTGACCAACTGGCACTTTTTGCCCTGACTATGGGTAGTGATATTAGTTTGAAAATCGAGCAGCTTTTCAAAGATAACGATTTTGCCCTGGGTTCTATGCTCGATGCGGTAGCGTCCCTAGCTGCTGATAAAGCGGCGGAGGTTTGTGAGAACTATTTTCACACTCATTTAGGGAAACAACCCGATTCCTGTGTATTGAGTTACAGCCCCGGTTACTGCGGCTGGCATATCAGCGCCCAAAAAAATCTGTTTCAATTTCTTCGCCCGGGAAAAATTGGTATCGCATTAAACGACAGTTACCTTATGATTCCCTTGAAATCGGTTTCAGGAGTACTGGTGGCCGGTAAAAAGGAGATTCATTTTTTTGATAACGATTTTCCTTTTTGTAATGACTGCAAAACTTATTCGTGTCTGGTTCGGATGAAAAGACTTTAGGTAGCAGGAGATCATTAAAACTTGCGGTGGTTTCAACATATATTATAATTATTATTTCAAGTGTATTCCTAAAATGTCATTGCGAGCGCAACGAAGCAATCTAACCAAATCTAGTATCAAAAGATTGCCTTATCACCTACTAGGCTCAGGGTGACTAACAATGACCGGACATCTCACAACATAAAAGGGATAAAATGGAAATATTAAAGCAAATTTCAGAAGCGCTACAGAAAGGTGATGATGAAAGTGTTTTTGAATTAACAAGAGTTGCCATTGCTCAAAACTTATCTCCAAAGGATATCCTGGATAATGGCCTAATAGCCGGGATGAACATCATCGGAGAGCAATTCAAAAAACATGAAATATTTCTACCGGAAGTTCTTCTTGCTGCCAAGGCTATGTATGCTGGAATGGATCAACTGAAACCACTGCTTATTAAAGAAGGCATTGAAAGTCTGGGGAAAATTGTCATCGGCACCGTACACGGTGATCTGCATGATATTGGCAAAAATCTGGTAGGAATCATGTTAAAAGGAGCCGGTTTCGAAGTAATTGATCTTGGTAAGGATGTAACTGCAGAAAAATTTGTTGAAACCGCTCATAAAGAAAATGCTAAAGTAATTGGCATGTCTGCCCTGCTAACCACCACCATGCCGGTAATGAGCAAAGTAACCGAATTATTGAAAGAAGAGAAACTCAACGGAAAAATCAAAACCATTGTGGGGGGTGCACCCCTTAGCGAAGAATTTGCCCACTCAATTGGAGCCGATGCTTATGCCTATGATGCGGCAAAAGCAGTAGAGTGTGTCAAATTATTGATGGAGGAGTAATACAATGAAACCTATTCTGGAAAGATTGAAAAATGGCGAAATACTGGTAGCGGATGGTGCCATTGGTACTATGTTAATAAAAAAAGGCCTTAAGCCGGGTGATTGCCCCGATGCAATAAGTTTAACCAAACCTGAAATCCTGAAAGAAATTGCTCAACAATATTTCGATGCCGGAGCAGAAATTATCCAAACCAACACCTTCGGGGCATCGCCCATGAAACTGGCAGATTATGGACTGGAGGATAAAACCGAACAGATCAACGCCATTGCGGTTTCCTGCGTCAGAAAGATTGTGGGTGATCAAGCCTATGTTTCTGGTTCCTGCGGTCCTTCGGGAAAGATTTTAAAACCATATGGAGATGCGGAGCCCAATGAAATGTACCATGGATTTGAACGCCAGATGAAAGCACTAATTGAAGCTGGCGCGGATATTATCTGTGTGGAAACTATGACCGATTTAGCAGAAGCCATCCTTGCCGTAAAAGCAGCCAAAGCAGTCTCTCCCCAAACTCCGCTAATGGCAACCATGACCTTTGATGAAACGCCCAAAGGTTTTTACACCATTATGGGAGTGAGCATTGAGGATGCCGCCGCCGGTCTGCAAAAAGCTGGCGCCGACATAATCGGTTCTAACTGCGGAAACGGCATTGAGAATATGATAAAGATCGCAAAAAAGTTTAAAAAATTCTCTGATGTTCCCATTGTCATTCAATCCAATGCCGGCAAACCAGAGACGATCGGTAGCGAGTTAATATATCCCGAAACTCCAGAATTTTTTGCTGAAAAAACACCAGAGTTAATTGAGGCGGGCGTGTCTATCATTGGAGGCTGCTGTGGGACAACACCGGAATATATTCGTGCGATAAGAAATGTAGTTGATTAACTTAAGGTAGAAGTCTGCACAAATAAAAAAACCATAATATTACAACCTGGGGTAATTTAATGGAATTCAGCTATCGTGGTGCTCGCGCTTTAGTATTATTACATGAAAAGTATTTACAACAATTTTTGGATACCTGGAAAAAAGCGAAGGCATCAGGAATTTCATTACCAATAACTGATGATCCAAATTACGAATCTTATGATATGCTTTTACGGCATGTCCTGCGCTCGGCACGAAGATACATGGTCTGGATGTGTGAAAAGCTGGAGCTGTCCGATCCTGAGATAAAACCAGTACCGGAAGCAGATGTAATTGAGGCTGAAGCAGAAAATTATTTGCATCACTTATTGGAACAATGGCGCAAGCCTTTAAGGGATGTACCGGAAGAACGATTTTATAAACCCCAATACACGGCGCCATGGAAATCCGATTACTGCATTGATGCGATGCTCGAACATGCGGTCATGCATCCAATCCGTCATCACTTTCAACTTGGAGAGTTAATAGAGAAAAATGAAAGTTGAGCCATACCAACTATATATTTTTCGGAGGTAAAAAATGGGGAAAATTAATTTTAAACGTGTTATTTTAGGTGGATTGTTAGCGGGTGTAGTCTTCATCATTATCGAACTTATTTTAGAAGGGCTTGTTTATCTTATATTCCGACTCAATGAAAGTGATTTACTTATGCAGACTTTCGATGATATCACCCTGAGTGGAGTAAGGTATCATATCGTGAACTTATCTTATTTTTTTGTTTTTTGTATTCTCATAATCTGGGTTTATGCAGCAATTAGACCAAGGTTTGGTGCAGGACCTAAAACTGCATTTATGACAAGTGGAATCTTCCTGATTGTCTTATTCTTACTTTATGTGAATTTCATTAACATGGGAATATTCCCCTTAAAAATTTGTCTGCTAAGTATAGGATTTAATGTCATTGAATTGCCCAGTGCAGTCCTTGCCGGAGCAAGTATTTATAAGGAAGAGTGAAACGGATTTGTTTGGGGGTATTGCTCGCTAAATCTATTGTACGATGAAAGTATATCTTCTGAGGGCATGAGCACTAAAATATCCTAACGCGTTATTGCTCAAATTAGTTTTTGGATTATAGAGTGTAACCAGCGTTACCTGCGCATCATTTATTGTCTCAAAATATTCGAATGTTGCTTTATTAATAGTCATAAATTGAATCTCTACATGGTCACCATGATTAAAGTTGGTTTCGATGTCATCTATGACAATCTGTTGACCATCAGAATACCTGTCCTGGTAAAGATATGTGTACACCAATTCTCCATTTTGAAAAACCTTCAGTCGGCAATAGTTTTTGACACCTGCCGGATCAGTAAAGTAACAAATGATACTTACCTGACCATATGAGATAAACCCGATTGAATCTAGGTCAATCGCTTCCGGCATTGTCGAGATCGCTGAATATTTCTCGCCCCCAATAGATACATTTAGGGAATATGTTTTTCCGGGAAATCCTTGCATATTGTGAGTTCGGTAATAACCGGCTTGACTCTCGTGTAGTGTTTCCGAATTTCCGGAATCATCGCTTATCATTACATCGGCATGTGAAATGGGCAGAAACTCACTCGCTCTCTTAAAGTTGACCGGCTTACTGATTTTTACCGTATATGGGCCTGACTGATCAGTGACAATCCCCTCGATCACTACCTGGGAACCAATACCGTCTAAATCAAGATCAATAGCATCCCGGTAGCAGGACGTATGAATCAGTATTAGCGCTGCAAAGATGACCGGGAATTTTCTAAATGCTAAATTCATATGAAAACTTTCCTTTATTTTTATTCGGGATCTCAAAATTTAAAACTATAAGTAACTGATGGTACAAATGAAAACAGCGCCAATCTAACCGGTTCCTTGATAACCGGATTCAAATCACTCTCCTCAAATAAAATCGCATATGCGTTTTTACGACCATAGGCATTGTAAAGTGTAAAATTCCAGGTGCCTTTGTTATGGGTTTTATAAGTTAACCCAATATCCAACCTATGATATGCCGGCATCCTGTATGCATTCCTGCTGGAGTACGCTTCTAAAACTTGTCCGTCAACAACATAACTTCCATAAGCTATGGTAACCGGGCTTCCAGTCTGATATACCCAATTTGCTGAAAAAGTCCATTTAGGGCTTAATTCATAAATACCGACAATGGCAATGTCGTGTATTCTGTCATTCCTGGCAGAATATGATTTACCATTATTAATTTCATCAAATTGTCTTTTGCTCCTCGACCAGGTGTAACCTATCCAACCAATCAGACTGCCGACTCTTTTTTTCAGGAAGAGTTCTGTTCCGTAGGCCCATCCTCTTCCAAAAGCGAGTTCCGATTCAAAAAGACTGCTCAAATAGATATCCGCGCCATCTTTAAGATCCATTTGATTTTGCATGTCCTTATAAAAAATTTCGCAGGACATTTCAATATTCTTGTCTTCGTAATTCCGAAAATATCCCAGGGAAATCTGATCCGCACGTTGAGGCTTCACTTTACTACTGCTGGGATGCCAAACATTCAAAGGAGTTCCGGAAGTTGAGGTGGAGAGCTGGTGAACATTTTGATAATTCCGGGCATATCCAAGTTTCCAGGAAGTCGATGGATTTAAAAGATAATTAATAGTGCAACGGGGTTCGAATCCTGTATAGAGTTTATCTTCAGAACCATGGAATTCTATGTCCCAAAATTCATTGGGCAGTTCATTCATTTCGGCAAAATCAAATATATCTTTTTCTCCCTTAACCGAAAAAGCCGAAGTACGAAATCCGTAGTCAAATTTAAATCTATTAGAAATTTCCCATTCATGGGAAATATAAGCGCCTATCTCTTGAGCTCTCCTCTTCCCAATTATAAAATTGATAGTTTCATTACCACTAATCAATATCCTGGACGGTTGATAAATATGGTGTGAATAATAAAGCCCGAAATTGAACGAGTTTTCCGGATTTAAATAATATTGGAAGTCTCCCTTAATAGTAACATCATTAATCAACGAGGACATGTCTACACCATCATCTTCAACAGAACTGACTACCGCACTATATTTAAAACGGCTATAAATGATTGATAAGTTTGAAAATAATTTCTGGTTGAATAGATGGTTCCATCTTAAAGTACCGGTATTATTGCCCCAGGATATGGTGACATCGTCATCATTAGCATTTTCCCCTTCAACGCCAATGATATCTCTGCCGAAATAACCGGAAAGATATATCCGGTCCTTCCCACCTAATCGATAATTAGTTTTTAAATTAAAGTCATAGAAATAAAGTCTGGAATTTTTAAGAGCTTCTTTTGAAAGCAATTTGACCAAAATATCTGCATAAGTCCTTCTTCCGGAAATCATGAATGAAGCCTTATCTTTGGCGAGAGGCCCTTCCATTGTAATTCTGGAAAAAATCAATCCAATACCTGCATCCCCTCCAAATTTCTTCATGTTTCCTTCCTTCATTTGAATATCGAGGACAGAGGATAATTTGCCCCCGTATTTGGGAGGCGCGGAGCCTTTTATCAACTTTACTTCTCGAATGGCATCGGAGTTAAAAACAGAGAAAGATCCTAAAAGATGATACGCATTATAAACCGGAGCTTCATCCAGCAAAACAAGATTTTGATCCGAATTGCCACCTCTTACATAAAATCCGCAATCACCTTCCCTGGTTTGAGAAACGCCCGGTAAAAGTTGAATCATTCTAAAAATATCCTGTTCTCCCAGAAGAACTGGAATTTTAGAGTTCTCCTTGGGAATGAGTCTTATTGTTCCCATTTCAGTTGTTTTAACGAAATCTTCCTCAGCTTTTGCCTGAACAACTACACTGTCTCCCAAAATTGGCAAGGTTTTTAGCTCTATGCTTTGCCTGAAATTGTTATCCAAATTAATCTTAATTTTTTTCGTTTCATACCCAATATAACTGTACTGAATAACGTACTCACCGGAAGGTAGTGTGAGTGAGTAAAAGCCATAGTTATTTGTAGTACATCCAGATTGAAGCTCTTCTATGTATACGTTAGTTCCTATTAAAGCTTCGCCAGTTTCCGCATCATGGATAAATCCGCTTATGGTGTACTTCATATTTGCTTTGACAACTTTTGACTGTGCCAGTACAATCTGTCCCCCTTTGGAAACAATAAAACCAATATCAGTATCCCGCAGAACTTTATGAAGAACGGTCGCGGCAGGGACATTTTTCAAATGCATCGTTGCTGTTTTATCAACCGGAATAATGCCTGCATTGAAGTTTAAATAAAATTTTCCTTTTTTAGAAATTTCAGTGAGGGCTTCTATTAATGGAGCTTCTTCTAAATCGATTGAAATTTTCTTTAGCAAAAAATCAGGGACCGGTTCACCTCTTGAATCGGTCAGTGCTGTTTCCTGGGCATGAAGTAATAGGGTAAAGACTATAACGGTTAGTAACGCATCGATAATAGAGCTAACAAACTTCATTTTACCCTTTTTTTGTTTTAGGTTATTCTTCTTCGTTTGGCGATAGGATTATGGTTTTTCCATCCTGTTTGTACCGGAAGTCATTCATCAAGGCTATGACATCCAAAATTTCTTCTAATGGTTTATTGTCTATATAAATTGTTACCTGATTTGATGCATAAAATTCGTCCGAAAGTATAATATCAATATCATACCAGCGTTCTAATTGATCCAGCACTTCTTGTAATGGAACATTTTTAAAATATATCTTCCGGTCGAGCCAGGATAAATGATCATTAATATTGGCATCCTGCGGTTCAGATGGTCGTTCATCTTCTTTCATCACGCTTACTTGTCCTTTGGTAATGACTACTTCACTTCCAGAATTTGATTCATTTTTGGGTTGAAGCGATACTTTCCCATCTGCCACCGCAACTACCACTTTTTTATTCTGACGCCAAGCCCTGACATTGAACTTTGTTCCAAGTACCTTAATGACTGCATCATTGGCGTGGATGATAAACGGTTTTTCATTATTATGGGCCACCTCAAAATATCCTTCTCCATCGAGAAAAACTTCGCGTTTATCGGATTCATAATCTCTTGGGTAGCTGAATATAGTTCCTGCATCCAGGGTAACTTGGGTGCCATCAGTTAAGTTGAATTCAGCTCTCTGAGTATTTTCGACAACTATTTCATTCATTGATGGTTGTTTAGTGAAGAGAAAATATGAAGTAATAATCATTATAAGAATTATGGCGGCGATTTTTAATAACTTCGAACCAAACACCTGATACCAAGGTTGATTTTCTTTTTCATTTGGATCAAACCGAATAATTTCTCCAAAGGGCAAATCTTTTGAAGAGGTTTCAAAACTGATTCTATCTTTGACTTTCATCCATGCATTTTCCACATCTGCTATCGGTAGTTTATTCTCCGGAGTACCCCAAATTTTCTTTATTAAATCAAAGGTGTGCCTATTCTTAATATCGGATTGAATCCATTCGCTTAGATTCGCTTCATCTTCTTGGGTAGTGCGACCCTCCAAATACTCTATTATCAACTCCCATTGAATTTTATTCTTCATTATTTCTCTTCCTTTTTAGATAGACGAACTTCATCTTATTCATCCTCATTGTCTATATTTATGACAAATGAAAATGAATTTTGGGTGACAGGGTGGGAAAAGAACTTTTAGATTTTGAGATTATTCAGGGACGGTTATTAGGTAAGAAAGATTTTTAAGGAGTGATTTCATAGCGCGTTTCATCTGAGTCTTTACTGTGTTTATTGAAATATTAAGTATATCCGCTATTTCAGAATATTTCAAATTGTCGTATCGTTTCATCAAATAAATTTGGCGGCACTGTTCTGGAAGTTTATCGATTTCTTTATGAATCTCGGTAGACATTTCATTTTCTATATATTCCATTTCCGGGGAACTGCCAAAATCGGGTAGATAATTCGATTCTATCTCAAAGTAAACCGTCTTCTTCGCCAGTTTCAAATAATTTAGTGAATAGTTTTTTACTGCGGTGTACAGATAGGATTTTACACTGGTTTTTATCTGGCACTTTTTCCTGTTAGTCCAAAGCTTGACAAATACATCCTGGACAATGTTTTCTGCAGTTTGAGGGTCTTTGACGAACCTGCCACTGAATTGATACAATGGTTCATAGTATCTTCTAAAAAGATAAGAAAACGCATCCGTGTCGCCAGCTTTTATTTCTTGCCAATACAACAAATCTGATTGATCAGATTCACAGATTTCAGTACTCATTGAGCTTTGGAGGGAATAATCAATCATCTCATTTGAGTGAATAAATTAATCCAAAAATGATTATTAAGAATACGGTGATAGCTAAACAATGTTACCGGAAACAAAATTAGGTCAGACATACGCACTAATATGGGGGGAGGATGAGTTCCATGCTGATACGGTTTTTGTCAGGGATATTCACAATGCTAAAAAAGCCGCTCCTGCCTCCACCGCTGTTGCCAGCATACCTGATCCTAAGACTAATATTGCAGCAACAACTGTTGTGAATCCACGTCAATTTAGTAATTGGCAAATATAAGGAGGAAAAAAATGACTGAATTGAGAACGGAAAAGAAACCAAATGTTCAAAAAAGAGGACCAAGTAATAATATTCAGCTAGAAAGCAAAGTCCAGCTACTTTTTCTAGGATTATTAAGTATCAGTTTCGTTGCTTATTTTGCTTTGCGAGAACTTTGGATAGGTTTTATTTTTGGTCATACAGCAGCTTTGAGTATCATGGGTTTTTATGGTTGCTTAGCAGCTGCAATAGCTAAAAAGAAAGGTTACAGTTATTGGAGGGCCTTTCAAATAGGATTTTTCCTTCCCATAATTTTGGGAGGTATTTCAGCTTTTTTATTTGTGCCTGAGAGTGAAAGAGGTTTACCCTTGACTTGCGGAGGATGGGTAAGTTTAGCTGCTGGTATAGTTGTCGTGATCGCTTATTCCCTCATCAAAAAAAGGGATAACAGTAAATAGATTGAATCCTAAGAAGCTTGATCCAGTGATAATATTCTATATAATTGATATATGATCTGATTGTTTGATGCCTAACAAATTAAGCTGCCTGGAAAACCGATTAGCGAATTTGATTTTTCAGTGCTCTCAAAACATTTTTAAGATTTTAAAAGTATAGAGCGCCGTATCTTCCAGCAGCTTATTTTAACGTTATGGCTAAATATTTTTTGATAGTTTGCAAAATACGATTCGGGAAGTACATATTTAGTTGCCTTTCGTTCAGATTTAGGATCAAGCCACCCTGCTTTATTAGGGTAACGCGAAGCTCATGAAAAATATCTGTTTATATCTATTGGTATCGTTTGGTTTTTTGTTAATAGTATCTAGCAATACAGTTGCGGATGATAATAAAGTAATAACCTATCTATCCTCAGAGAAATTAGAACAGTCTGACCTTAGACTTATCTGGCTGGCAGATAACTGGCTTTATCATGCCGGCGATGATCCCTTCTGGGCCAATCCGAATTTCGATGATCGCAACTGGGAATCTGTTCATCCAAGCATAGATTTAAGAGAGACATACCCAAAAGATGGATGGACAGGAAACGGTTGGTTTCGACTTCACCTGAAAGTCGACTCCACTCTTCAAAATAAACCTTTGGGAATGCGGTTGCGGCATTTCGGAGCATCGGAAATTTTTCTGGATGGCAAACTGCTCTTCAAATTTGGAAAAGTAGGCAAAAGCGCTCAAGATGAAAAAAGATTTTATCCCCAGTACCCTCGCACCGTTATTTTTCCGGGAGAGAATCACGTAATTGCCGTGCGCTATTCCAATCACTCCCAGAATGAATACGTACGAAAGCATGGCGGTTTGGGCTTTAATATGAATATTGGTCATATTGATGACGCTTTTTCCGTTAAACTTCTGTGGTCCTTAAGGTATAAGAAGTATATGCACATCATAATGGTGTCCTCTCTTCTCCTGGCATTATTTCATTTCATCCTGTTCTTCTATAACCCTAAGCACAAGCTAAATTTGTATCTCACCTTACTATCCGTATCTTTTGCTGCCTATGCATTTTTCAATTTTCAAAATCATTACACTTCGGACCCCAATTTATTTGTTCTGTTCAGCCAACTGAAGGTGCTGACTTCTGTCTTTCTGGTATTACTCCAGTTATTAACAATTTATAAATTGTTTTACACAAAGCTGCCAAAATTATTTTTCCTTTTCTTAGCTTTTGGCCTCATTTTAATTGTTATGCTTGTGTTTGCAATCAGCGAGCTGAGAGCATTTATCACCTGGTTTATGATCCTGGGATTTGCGGAAACCGCCCGTGTGGGAGTAATGAAGGGACTAAAACGCGGAGGCGGTTACTGGATCATTGTTGCCGGATTAGTCGTTTTATTCCTCTCCATCGTCTATCAGATGCTCATTAATTTTCAGATACTAGAACCAATAGGTGGTCTGTTTTTGCCTTATATCTATGGATTTCTGGCGTTCCTGGTGTCCATGTCTATTCTGCTGGCATTGCAGTTTGCCCAGACAAGCCGAAATCTGCAGGAACAATTAATTCAAGTAAAAAAGCTTTCCAAAAAAATGCTCGAACAGGAGCGAATTGCCAAGGAGCAAGAAATCGCCCGGCGATTACTGGAGGCAGACAATAGACGCAAAACCGAAGAATTGGAAGAAGCCCGGGAATTACAACTCTCCATGCTTCCCAAAAATCTTCCCCAGATTCCTGATCTGGATATTGCCGCCTATATGAAAACTGCCAACGAAGTGGGCGGTGATTACTACGATTTTTGTGTCGAGGAAGACGGTACATTAACGATCGCGCTTGGCGACGCTACCAGTCATGGTATGAAAGCCGGGTTGATGGTCTCCCTGATTAAAAGTTTATTCCTGGCAGACGCGCCAGGCATGGATGTGGTTTCATTTTTAAACAAATGTTCGCAGACCATTAAGAAAATGGAGTTGGGCAATCTATACATGTCGCTGATGCTTTTGAAAATCAAGGACTCCCGGATCACGGCATCTGCTGCGGGCATGCCGCCTATTCTGATTTACAGAAATCAGGAACGCCGGGTGGAAGAAGTCGCGATCAAGGGACTGCCCCTCGGCGGTCCAACGGGATCAGCATACCGTGAATTGAATCGAAAAATCGCACCGGGAGATACTATTCTATTAATGTCAGACGGATTTCCGGAACTTTTTAATGAGGATATGGAGATGCTCGACTATGCTGGCGTCAAGGAAATTTTTAAAGAGACCACACAAAAATCTCCCAAGGAAATTATTACTCATCTTAAGGAATCTGCTGAGCGATGGCTCAACGGCAAGCCACAGGATGATGATATTACATTTGTAGTTTTGAAATTTAATCAATAGCTTAATTCAGCATTTCAAAAATCAAATATTTGTTCCGACTTCAGAAGAGTATACATCTCCGATCAAGGCTTAGAGTAATCCAATGATTTATTTATTGCGGATTTTGAATAAACTTTGTGTTAAGAGATTTGTTTTTCAATGCAAAGACATTAAATTAACGCAGTCAAATAACTTAATACTTTGTTAGATTTATTGGACTCAAGATTACTGAAAAGAATTTTTTCGTTCACTATTAAATGTTCAATGCTTATTTGGAGATCCCTGATGGCAATGTTCAATATTAATACGCATCGATTCGACCCATATAAGAATTTCAAATTTAGAGTAAAATGGGATGGAAAATATATTCCTGGTATATCAAAGATCAGCCCATTAACAAGAATAACAGAAACTGTGACCCACCGTGAAGGCGGAGATCCGAGCAATTTCAGAGTATCTCCTGGGACAACAAATTTCGAACCTATAGTCCTTGAACGTGGTCTCTCACATGATACTGAATTTGAAAATTGGGCAAATATGGTCTTCAATTTGAATGGAGATGCTGCCATGTCCCTGAAGAATTACAAGAAAGATATAATAATTGATCTATTCAATTTACAAGGGACGAAAGTAATGGCATTTATTGTTCACCGTTGTTGGGTATCGGAATATCAGTCTTTACCAGAGCTTGATGCAAATGGTAAATGTATTGCAATTGAAAAAATAGTCCTCCAACACGAGGGGTGGGAGCGAGATACAGCAATTGGTGAACCTCAAGAAACTTAGATTAAGCGCAATTCCTTTTGAAAAAAATAACAATTCATTCAAGCGGACGCTGCAATACCACGCCATTTAATTCGTCTACACAAATCTAAATCCCATCAATAAAACCACCAACAATCAAATAATCCCCAACCCCAATCCAATGGCAATCAAGAACAGCAAAACGGAAACGGTGATTTGAACGAAGGTCATGGTGATTTTCTTTAACAAGCGTCTCTCCAAAGCTTCCTGCAGAATGGGCCCTGCAGACCGCAAATTAAATTTACCTGTTTTAAAACTCATTAACCGTAACTAATTTATTCCAACCATCCGCAGGCAATTAACTGAATCCACCTTACTGCTGATGAGACATAGGTTCATTAATGGCTGAATCACCATAAAAAAGATTGGGGACAAAACTTGACAGATCATGATGCAGATTTATCATCGCTGAAAATTGATGAATCGAACCGCAATCTTCCCTCTAAAAAACGCAAAAGGCATTATATTTGGGTCATCAGCATTTTGGCGTTTGTGATCATACTTTTTCTTGCCGGAAGGTTTTTATTTACATCGCCAATGGAGGTCAAATTAACTCCCGCCACCATGCAATCCCCTTCCCAGGCGGATGCCGTGCTGACAGCCAGCGGATATGTGGTGGCGCAGCGAAAAGCAGCGGTTGCTTCCAAAGGCACCGGGCGTTTGGTCTATCTCAGCGTGGTGGAAGGAGATAAGGTACTGAAAGATCAAATCATTGCCCGTTTGGAGGATAGCGATATCCGGGCGCAGCTTGACGAAGCCAAAGCAAATTTAAAGTTACAGGAAGCGGAGCAAGACCTCGCCGAAAAAACCTATAACCGGCAAAAGACTTTGTTTGCGGAAAGGGCGTCTGCACAGGCGGATCTTGATGCTGCCGAGGCACAATACCGGCGGGTTCAGGCATCCATCGAGGTGGCAAAAGCGCAAGTGGAAGCCGCGCAGGTTGCCTTGGAAAACACCCGCATCCGTGCTCCATTCGACGGCACAGTGTTGACTAAGAACGCTGATGTGGGAGAAATCGTCGCGCCACTGGCTGGGGGGGCTAACTCCAAAGCAGCGGTGGTTACCATTGCTGACATGTCGTCGCTGCAGGTAGAGGCGGATGTTTCGGAATCCAACATCGAGAAACTGCAACCCGGCATGGATTGCGAAATTTCCCTCGACGCTTACCCGGATCAACGCTACCAGGGCAATATCGCCAAAATTGTTCCCACCGCCGACCGTTCCAAAGCAACAGTGTTGGTAAAAGTGACCTTCAAAAACTATGACAGCCGGGTTTTGCCGGAGATGAGCGCCAGGGTATCCTTCTTAAGCGGCAACCAGAATCAAGAATCGCCGGAACCGCCTGTACTACTCGTTCCGCAAGGCGCTGTAGCCAAACGTAATGGCAATGATGTGGTTTACCGCGTCAGGGAAAATAAGGCAGAGGAAGTTCCTGTAATCTTAGGCAAGACCTTTGGCGCTTACGTGGTAATCAAATCCGGTCTTAACGAGGGGGAACAGGTCATCGACAATGTTACTGATAAAATCACTGATGGTGTGAAAATTAAGATTAAGTAGAGCCGCTTGACATTCTCTTGCCGCGAACGACAAACCGAAACCAAAGGATAAGACTTTACAAATATGAATTCACTCATCCGCATCAAAGAACTATCTAAATCCTATTGGCGGGAGAGCCTTGAAATCCCGGTGCTCAAAAACATCAATCTGAATATCGCCGAGCGCGAATTCGTGGCGTTGATGGGTCCCTCCGGTTCCGGCAAGACCACATTGCTGAACATGATCGCCGGCATCGATAAACCAACCCGCGGTGAAGTGACAATCAACGGTATGGATATTACCCGCCTGGGGGAATCTGAACTGGCTAAGTGGCGGGCGAACAATATCGGCTTTGTCTTTCAGTTTTATAATCTTATCCCGGTGCTCACTGCCTTTGAAAACGTGGAGCTGCCCTTGTTATTGACAAGATTAAGCCGCACCGAACGCCGGAAACATGTGGAGACGGCTCTGTCGATCGTGGGACTGGAAGACCGAATCCATCATTATCCCAAGCAGCTTTCCGGCGGTCAGGAACAGCGTGTAGCAATCGCCCGCGCCATCGTGACCGATCCGTTAATATTGGTTGCGGACGAACCGACTGGCGACCTCGACCGTCAGTCCGCCGATGGGGTGCTCAATCTTATGGACCGGCTGAACAGTGAGTTCGGAAAAACTATCTTGATTGTCACCCACGATCCTCATGCCGCAGAACGCGCTAAATTTATGCATCATTTGGATAAAGGAGACTTGATTAAATCTGATACGCGGCGGGAGTGAGGGAAAAAAGCATATCAGAAAATGATATCCAAATTCCAATGAAAATATTCAAACTTGTCTTTAAAAACGCCTTTCGCCACAAGCTGCGAACGTTGTTGACGATTTTGGGAATCGCTATCGCCGTGATCGCCTTTGGTTTACTGCGCACAGTTGTGACGGCATGGTCAGCCGGTGTGGAAGCCTCCGCTGCCGACCGGTTGATTACCCGGCATGCGGTGTCGTTTATCTTTCCCCTACCCTATTATTATCGCGATAAAATCTCTCAGTTGCCTGCGGTTAACGAAGTGACTTATGCGAATTGGTTTGGCGGTGTTTACATAGATAAAAACCAATTCTTTCCCCGCCTGGCTGTAGATGTCACTACATTTTTGCATGTCTATCCGGAATACTTGTTAAGTAAAGGCGAGGTAGCCGATTTCAAACGGGAGCGCAATGCCTGCGTACTTGGAAAGGCGATTGCCGACCAGTATGATCTGAAGATTGGTGCCCTAATGACACTGGAGGGCGATATTTACCCGGGGCAATGGGAGTTTGTTGTTCGCGGAATCTATCAGCCGAAATTTAGCACAACCGACGCCTCACAGATGCTTTTCCATTGGGATTATCTCAATGAGCGCATAAAGAGAGAGTCGCCCGTGCGGGCAAATGAAGTGGGCTGGTACATTGTCAAAATCGATAACCCCGACAATTCAGCGAATATTTCCCAGCGCATCGATGCACTTTTCAAAAACTCCCCGGCAGAAACCAAAACTGAAACCGAAGGGGCTTTTCAACAAGGCTTTTTGTCGTCTTCCAGCGCCATCATCACTGCGATAAATGTCATGTCGTTTGTCATCGTCGGCATCATTATGCTGGTGCTGGCCAACACCATGATCATGTCTGCCCGCGAGCGGACCCGCGAATATGCTGTATTCAAAGCACTGGGATTTTCCGCCGGCCACCTGACCGGATTGATCTTGGGGGAATCCCTCTTTATTTCCATGTTAGGGGGCGGATTTGGTCTGGCAATGGTGTTTCCACTTGTCAAGGGTTTCGAACAAGCGGTGCCGAAAGGCTTTTTCCCGGTTTTCCAGGTGGAACCAATAACCTTGATTCTGGCCGTCAGTGCGGTGATTTTGATTGGCGTGGCAGCGGCTGTCTTTCCAATCCAAAGGGCGCTCACTACCAAAATCGTGGAGGGTTTTCGATTTGTTGGATAATCCAAATCGCTGCTCGTAGATGCGCCAGACTTGTAGAAAACGATTACAATGAAGACACCTTTTATCTATACAATAAAAAACTTCCGCTCGCGCAGGCTGACCACTGCGATCACCATCACCGGTATCGCTCTGGTGGTGTTTGTGTTTGCCGCCGTGCTGATGATGGCCTATGGCGTGCAGCAAACGCTTGTCGCCACCGGTTCGCCGGACAACGTGATGATCGTTCGCAAAGCCTCCATGGCCGAAATATCCAGCATCATCGGTGGGGAATCGCAAAGTATCATCAGCACTTTGCCGCACATCGCCAAAGGCGCGGACGGACAGCCGCTCATTTCCTACGAACCGGTAGTAATCATCAACCTGGACAAGGTGGATGGGGGTATCAGTAACGTAACGGTGCGCGGTGTGTCCGGCGATGTGCTAATGCTGCGCCCACAAGTGACTATTTCTGCCGGGCGTATGTTCAATCCCTCCTTGCGGGAACTGGTGGTTGGTGAATCGATCGCCAGGCGCTTCAAAGGCGCACAACTGGACAATACAATCAAATTTGCCGGTAATTTATGGAAGATTGTCGGTATCTTCTCCACCGGCAGCAGCGGTTTCGATTCGGAAATTTGGGGTGATTCCCACCAACTTCAGGATGCTTTTAACCGGCTAAATGCTGTTTCTTCGGTTACATTAAAGCTGGACAGCCCGGCTAATTTTGACGCATTCAAACGAGCAATGTCTGTTGATAAGCGGCTTCAGGAATTTGAGCCGAAGATCGAGCAGCAATATTTTGCCGAACAATCGTCCTTCTTAGCGGGATTCATCCGGGTGTTAGGGATATTCATTACGATCATTTTCAGCATCGGCGCAACCGTGGGAGCGATGATCACCATGTATGCCGGGGTCGCCAGCCGCACGGTGGAAATCGGCACCATGCGCGCCTTAGGATTCAGCCGGCGCAGCATTCTCATTGTCTTTCTAGCCGAATCGTTGCTCATCGCCTTGATCGGCGGTGCGCTGGGTATTTTTCTGGCGTCATTCCTCCGGTTTTTCTCGATTTCCACCTTGAATTTCAATTCATTTGCTGAGTTAGCCTTTTCCTTTGCGCTGTCGTCCTCCATTGTCTGGTCATCTATGATTTTTGCAATGGTGATGGGTTTTGTCGGGGGATTTCTGCCATCGGTGCGGGCATCCCGCCTGAACATTGTGGAAGCGCTGCGAGCCGGCTAAGCATGTCGGAGATAAATGCAATTTGTTTGGCGTGAGCCACAAGAATCACGGCTCATGCCGTTGAGCACCCGAACGAGTTGGAAATACTCCAAAAACGATTGAATGATTTACTTATCGCGGATTTTGAATAAATTCATATATTACAGGCAGTCGGAAAATAAACATGTATTTTGGACAGAAAGTTTCTACTATGAGAAACTCTTATAAACTATCACTGCCGGAAAAAATTTCTGTTATGAGAAACAAAAATGTTTCTCATATAAGAAACATGGGTTAAAAGTTTCTGTATAGAGAAATTTGTTTCTTTATGTAGAAACATTAAATTGAAGGAGTCTAATAATATATCAATATGTTAGGGTTGTAAAAAGGCTCAGAGAATTGCACTAAAGTAATGTGGTAAATTAAAGTGTTGGAGAGGTGCTTCAGAGTGAACGATATTCATTCAATCAAAAATACGTGCTGTGCTCATTGCAGGCTCGCTCCCTCCCTCCCAAACTCCTACGGTGTCGTAAAAGGACAAAATCAAGTATCAGTGGACAAATTCAAAGTGTCCGGTTAGCTTTTTATCGTAACTAAGCAAGGGTCACAAAACAGTCCCTAACCATTGCATTAACCCGAACGCAAGGGCTCAGGAGTTTTAAAAATGACAGTACGAAATTTCAGGTTATCCCTTGTTCAAAAGTGTATTGCTCAAAATCTAGCGTCAGGTTAGCATAGACGTTATCCCCAACAAAATTAGATCCTGGCAGCAAAGCATAACAAATCAAACAAACCTCAAATAATCCCGAACCCCAACCCCAGGGCAATCAGAAACAATAAAATGGATACGGTGATTTGCACAAATGTCATGGTGATTTTCTTTAACAATCGTCTTCCCAAATAAGCGCCAAGGAATGCTGATAAGGTTGCTGCGGCAAGTAACACATAATTCTCCTGCAAATTTAGCGCTGCAAAGCGACCGCCGTAGACAAATAAGCGTGATACGTCAATGATGCAGGCAATAACGATACCGGTGGCTATAAACGCCTCTTTAGTCAAACCAACCCGCAGCAAAAAAGCGCTGCGCAGCGCACCCTGATGTCCGGAAAGCCCGCCGAAAAAGCCGCTCAGAATTCCCCCCACCGGAAGCATCTTTTTGCCGAAAGAAATTTTATTCAATACCGGAAGCGCTTCAAATAAGGCGAAGATTATCATTAGCAAAGCAATCACCAGCTTGACCGGCATTATCTGAAATTGGTGCTCAAATAATTGATAGGAATAAAGAGGAGTTAAATTTGACAGCGACACTAACAACTTCGCTCCAAGGTAAGCAGTCAGGATAGCTGGAATGCCAAACCGGAGCACAACCGATTTATCCGCATATTTGCCTAAAAGACCCAGCTTAAAAATGTTGTTTAATAAATGCACCACTGCGGTCAAAGCAACAGCAATATCAATGGGGAAGAACAAGGCAAAAGCCGGCAGCAGCATCGTTCCCAGCCCAAACCCCGAAAACAAAGTTAATCCTGAGACCAAAAACGCTACCGTGCAAATGATGATGTAATCCATAAATGTCGTATCTTACAAATGCGACCACATATCTTTCTTCTCTTCGGTTCCCTTATCTCGTTTGCCCAATTGCTTCTCCAGCCATTCGCGGCCCAACTCGCGTCCGCCCAAACCCAAGGCTAAAGCGATTGCCAATACAATTCCGCCAAAAATAAGACTAAAGGCAGCTATGACTATATTTCTTCCGATTCCCAACTGCTCTAAAGCCACTGCCAGGAAAAACACTAATACCAGCACTTGCGTACCCCTGGCAAGAACGCGGGCAAAATGAATTTCAGCATTAACCGCCGCAATTAGAACAGCTCTCCCAATGAAAACACTGATTAGATGACCAACAAAAAGAATAATTAATCCGGCGAATAGTTTTGGAACAAAAAGAAAGAACTGCGCAATCAAAATATCAAGCGCCTGTACTTTTAGGGCGTTTAAAGCCAGCATTAGAAAAACAAAAAATAAAATCCAGTATACGAATGCACCAATCACTTCCGAAGGTGTACGTCGAATGCCCGCTTTGGATAGTAAATTATTGAAACCCATCCGAAAACTGAGTCTATCAAACTTAACCAATTTCAAAAATAGGATTAGGATTCGCTTACCCAGGAAACCCACCATAAAACCAATGATTAAAATGAGGAGCATGGCAAAAAAGTTGGGCAGGAAAGCATATATCTGGGTAACCAGATTTTGCAGCGGTGTTAAAATGGCATTATTAAAAAAGTCTTGCATATTTTTTTCCTCCTAATTCAAATCGAATTCTTAAATAATCACAATTTATGATTATTCCAAATCTGTAAAAGTGACGGTTTTTGTCGTTCATATTCCTGACACAGATTCTCTATTTTTTCTTCAACCTGTCCTGCAGAGCTATCCATATTTTCAATAACAAATGAAGCGGTTCTGCCCAAATAAATCGGGATCATCGATTTCATCAACTGCTCCCGGGGCCAGATATTGTGATGATATGCAGAGGCATACCCATATACAACCTTCACCCACAGTTCATCGGGAAAATGAAATTGATTAACATCCTTTTTGGCAAGATCTTGAATCTGCTTTAAATCATCCGGTGTGATCACCTTTTCATGGAACGACCCTAAAGCCTCGATACCCAAGCTGAATGAATCAATCATTCTTTGGATATTCACATTGACCGGTTCCAGTCCTACTTCAAAAGTAAAACCAAAGGTTGGTACTTTTTCGGAATTGCCAATCTGAGGCCATACCCTTGTATAGGTTTCCATCAGATTATATAAAGAACTGACCACCTGAGTGTACATGGCGGTTAAATCCGCCCCTGGATCTTTCGCGTCGTGAATTTTAGCACCGAGATAGGACTGGCATACTTTGAAGCCGTCACCGAGTGCTGTGGTGGTCATCCAAATATCGATGCCATACCGTGCCACATCGGTTTCCCATACATTTTTGGTAAGGTAATGGGAAGCCAATTTTCCTGAAAAACCGAATTCCCCGCCGATGGGCTGACGAATGCGTTTGCCGTAAAGGGCGCGGGTCATCGGATAGACGATACTGTTGGTGATGGTGCCATCAAACTTATGGCGCGAATACAAAGGAGCAACATAATCGAACCCCTTATCCACAATCGGATCCAAAAGCAGTTCAATCCATTCAGGTGTAATACTGCGCAGATCGGAATCGACTACACAACAGGCTTTGGCGTTTAATGCCTCGGCAATTTTAAAAATGGTTCTGAAAGCGCTGCCTTTGCCCGGAATTCCGTGATAAGGGGTGATTATTTTATTTACGAAATAGACAGCGTGATCTACCAAAATCATTTCCAAGTTATCCACATTGGTTTGACCGACCAAATCGGGTGTGCCATCTTTTGAGCCCCCATCGGAATTCACCAGAACACTCTTCGCATTGGGGAAATATTTTGCCAATCCGGCATTTACTGCCCGAACAACATGAGGAATGGTTCGGGAATTATTGTAACTTGGAATACCCACCAGAATGTCCACTTCACCCAAATCTTTTATTTTTTCCTGAATGGGATCACTCAAAAGCGTTGAATCACCAGGCGTCATAAACAGTCTCCTCAGACAAATGAATAATTGAAATGCGCATACGTAATTAACCTCTATTTTTTAATCGATGGACTTATTCGATTGGAATAATAATCTCAGGACTAATTGTTATTTCATTAAAACTTAGCAAAAAAAGCTTAACATTTCTACTTCTCTATAAATTAAAACCTAACCCCGGTTTTTCGGTGGGGTACAAATAGCCTTCCCGGATTGTAACAGCTCCGCTGGAAGGATCGTCAATCAAATCCAGGTGCCCGTCCAGATCCGCATACAGCACATTTGGTCGTGCCAGCGCAAAATGAAGTCCGGCAGCAATCGCCAGAGCAGACTCGTCCATACAGCCTACCATCACTTCCAATCCTGCGGAGCGGGCAACAGCATTGATTTGCAGCGCTTCGGAAATACCACCCACTTTCATCAACTTTACATTTATCATGTCCATCAGATCTCGCCTCGCCAGTCGAAAGGCATCCCGCAGATTCATCAAACTCTCGTCCGCCATCACCGGGATTGACACGCCGCTCGTTACCCTTCCCAACTGATCAAGTTCTGCACGAGGCGTGGGCTGTTCAATCAGCTCCAACTGTGCGGGACGGGTCTTCTCAACAAATTTCAAGGTGTCTTCCACCGAATATCCCTGGTTGGCGTCGAAACGTAATTCGATATTCTTTCCAACCGCTTCCCGAACTTGCAGTATTTTTTCGATTTCCAAATCAACATTCTGCCCGCCTTTTATTTTAATAGATTTGAATCCCTGCCGCACAAATTCCTTTGCTTTCAAAATCGTATCATCCGGCGGTAAAATTCCTATGGTTATGCTTGTCTTGATTCGGATTCGAAATCCGCCAAACAGTTTATACACGGGTAATCCGGCAGATTTTCCCAGGATGTCGTGAAGCGCCATATCTACCATTGCCAGAGCAGAGGGGTTATTCTTAAGATAGAGCTGCAGACGGTGCAGCAAAAAGGCAATCCTGTGCGGATCGGATCCTTTCAGGGAAGGCTGAATAATATCCTGAAACACGCGCAGTACATCCTCAGAAGCTTCGCCGGTCACCTGTAAATCGGGAGCTGCACAGCCAAACCCGGTTACCCCCTGGTTGGTTTCGATACGCAGAAAAATATTTGTCGCGGAATCGATGCTCTCGTAAGCAATTGTGTACGGCACGGCAAGTCGCATTTTTACCGGCCAGGCTTCTAATGCGGTTATTCTCATGTTTTTTTATCTTCTTTGCTTCCAATGACTTACCCACCCCTTGATCCCCTCCACGGGGGGGACTTTTTTCGAACACCTAACTTCTCCCCTCCTGGGAGGGGTATGAGGCGGGTCCAGACAATTCTTCCTTCACAAAAGCGATGATCCGATTAGCAACTTTCTTAACAACTTCATCCGGCACACCATCAAAATGGCGTGATTTCAGACGCATATCGCAAACTTCATTTACATAATCAATTGCGGTAAATCCCCCATCCTTATCCAAAGCAATTTCTGTTGAGAAAAAGTTGACTTTGCATACTTGAGCAATTTTTTCAATTACCCGAAACAATGTGTGGAAATTATATTCTTCCACTTCCTCCTCAGTTATCAAATCGTATAGATGGGTCATATCATCCCACCATGCCGCTTGAACTAAACCGCAGGTATAAAATCCCCGGAACCAGAACCGACGGCCATTTTTTTCTATGGGAACTATTTTCTTTTGAAGTAGATACCTTTCCGAAGGAAAAGTCTGACGAGCCTGCAAAATATCTTCGGGAGTCCTCGTTTCCTTTATCACTCCTTTGCCGCCTCCGATTGTATTGGCAGGTTTCACGATAAAAGGATTGCCCAGGGGGGATAACATCTCCTCCGAAAGATAAATAGTCTCTTCAGATTTAAAGGGTGGAATTAGAACAGTGTGAGGTGTATTGATTCCGGCTTCTATAAATTCAGTATGCATAATTGCTTTATCAGCAGCCCATTTTAAATTCTGCCATTTATCTAATACCGGTATATTCCTGTCAACCATCAGGTTTTGCAATTTTAAGAATTCCAATGATGTGTCAGAGGCACGGTCATAAAAAAAACTAAAAGAGATATTCTCCTCTTCAATATTCCTTATTGTCTCATCTAAATTTGAAGGCCAAATAATATAGGTGCGCAATCCATTTTCACAGGCAGAATGCTCTAATATTTGGATAAAATCCTGATCATATTCCCAATCCGAGGCAATAGCCAGATGATAAAATTCAGTCATCAATCAATACCGGCGCTGATAAACTTCGTCCAGAGTCATTCGCTTTAGATCTTCAACCAATGCTACCAAATGAGCAATCATTATCTTCCAGATTTTCCTGCCTTTTTCAGCGGTTGCTATGGTAGGATCTCCCATCACCCCGTTTTGGGATATTCTTTTGGTATAGGCATACCAGACGACGCCCCGCTTTGAAGTAAAATTTAAATAGCGGCTGGAAAACTGCGGAACCAGTTTCGATGCCTCTTCCATTTTAACCAGATGCGGTCTCACGGCAAGGGAAGTACTTGTTTCAATCTCGCCGGCATGAACATCATTCGGCGTTTCGGTAATTTCGTAAATATCCACATCACTGGTTTCACCGGTATCCACGCAAACAAAAATATGGGCGTCTTCATTGATCCTTTGAGCAGCAAAATTGAGGGCAGGACCGTTACCCCCGTGCCCGTTTATAACAACCAATTTTTTTATCCCATTGCGGGCAACATTCATCCCTATTTCATATACAAGATGAGAAAGTGTGTCATTACTGATACTGATTGTTCCCTTGAATTCATCATGATGATAGGAAACGCCATACGGAATAACCGGCAGCACCAATGGTTTCGGTTCGCTGCACGCTTCGGCAACCTTCTGCGCCAGATAATTGGCGTCAAATGCATCGGTATCTAAAGGAAGATGCGGGCCATGCTGTTCAATAGCTCCTACCGGAAGTAATGCAACATCAACTTCTTTAAAACGGCGCTCTGCTTCAGGCCAGGTTAGCTGGCTCCATAAATACCCATGTCCTCTTCCTTGATTTGATTTTTTTCCCGTGCGCTCCCTCCCGGAGCCGGCATCCACTTCAAAGGGGTACAACTCATTCATAGAAGCATCGGATAACAGGTCAAACCCAATCCACCTCCTCCCCGTTCGTCTGACAGAACCGTTGCTATGTTTCAATAGAATGTTATAAAGCGGTTTGCGCAGATCGAGGGGAATCCCATTTATCGGGGCTCTCTCCGGTTCAAAACGTAACTGAAGGATCTCAGGATGCTCTTTAATAGCTTTCTTATTTGAGGAATCAAGTTCCAATATTCCATTTTTCGACAATAGATATAATAGCTGTTGTGCCCCGGCAGATTCCTGATGAACTCCCTTATCTGCCAAATCGAGCAAACAAGCCTGAATTTGTTTTTCGGTGTAGCCGCAGTTCTTCGGGTCGGCGCCGACCGCCAGTAGCATTCCCACAATGCGGCGGCATTTCTCGCACTTGCCGCAGGGTTTTACGCGCTCCCCCTCTTTATGGGTCGCATGGCAAGACATCTGTTGTTCCTGTAGTTTAGGATACTGTCCCACCAATACTTTTTCAATCAGCATTTCCGAGAGCTGACGCAGTATCGAAAACTGACTGATCTGCCAACCTTTACGAAGATAATAACGGGAAAGCGCATTATCGAAATACCGGCTTTGGTCATAAAGACCATTATAGTGAGTAATGCCTTTGAAGGTCGTGCGTTCGGTGGTATCAAATTCATCCCCGATAAGCAAACGGCCAATTCCTCTTTTTCTCATTAAGGGTAATGCACCAAACAGGAAAACAGCTACGGTCCACAGCCGGATGGGATATTCATCCGAACGAACATCAGCAAAATCGGAGCGGATGAAAGGCATATGCCTGAGCATCCAAGAAAATACACGGTCAGAGTTTGTCCATACCCTTGCTGTGTTTGGAATATTTTTTTGGAAATACCGGAAGGCATTTACTGCTGTAAACCAATGACGTCCCGATTCATTAATAAAAATAGGGTGAACTTCTTTTTTCAATTCATTGATCAAACCAAAGCTTAATAAACTGTCTTTTCCGCCGCTGGATAAGATGGCATGCTTTCCTTTATCTGACGGCCAGAGACGCCATTTTGGTTTTGGACCCGTGTAGGAAGTTTTTGGAAATTCCAATGAGGCATGAAGATATTTCGCTTTTTTAACTACCGGCAATTTAGCTGCTTTTCCCAAAAGAAACGGATTGGGCTCCAGAAATTTTTTGACATAAATTTCCCGGCAGGTATTCTCAGTCATTTCCTCGATAAATTTTTGATCATTTTCATGGAATAGTCCATGAAAAATTATCTTTTTACAAAAGAGTCCATAATTCATACCAACCTGAGCAGCGATCATATTCGCCAGATTCTGCGATTCAGGCTCATTTGGATCAAACACATCTTCTTCATATTTATAAATCAGCTCGATTTCATCTTCCACGCCATTTTGAAATACATGATACGGGGCGATTAATCGATTCGATTCTAATTTGATGGGACCAACTTCAAGCTTGTCTATAACTTCTAAAATTTTTAAGGAATTCATATTTGTATTTCATACCTTTCTTGCGCTAATTGCCTTTGTCCAATCGATCAACACAAATTTCTCTCAAAATGGAATCTAAATACCGGAATGAGGGGGTTAATTCGCCTTGATGGGCAATGATTGCTTTTTTAAATTCATCAGGAGGCACGAGTTGATCAAATGGCTGGTTAAAATCACAGCTCGCTAATTCAGGAAAAAAGGGCAAAATCGCTTCTCCGAAAGATTCAGTGGCTTCTTTGGCAAACTCATTGGGTAATCTATCCAGAGCGAGGATAACAGGCCCTGTTCCTTCCCATCCATATTGTATTTTTTCCGATTTCGGATCGAACACATAAACTGGTTTGTCAAAATCCCCGATTTCAACGGTACATTCAACAGAGCCCTTAATATCACAGGAAATATCCCCAATCACCCTCAGCCGAGGCTGTTTGTTCGCTTCAAACAATTTCTTTAAATACTCAACTGTTACTAACCTTGGATAGTGTGATTCCCAATAAATAGCATTAATGAGAATGGATAAGAAGGGAATGTAAGTCGAAAACCGGCTCTGGTATTTATGAGGATGTTGATAATAATCCAACAACTCAAAGGGTTGATTGAGTGAAACCGGAATGACAATATCCTTTTCCCTAAAAACGACCTTATAAACATAATTATTTGAAAAATCCCTTTGAAGAAAAACTTCCTGCAATTGTTCCGGAGAGATTTCACGATAAGGTAAAAGATTATAAATTTCCTGCGCGCCGATTGAAACATTTCCATATCCTGCAAAGCCGCAAATTAATGGTACAATTGTTTGATGCAGCCCACCATTTCCAATTTCTTCCCCAATCTCTTTGACAGCATTCTTTGCTTCTTCCAGGCTATTATACT
>Ga0209536_100001427_pt1 | contig 39844 bp, 36 predicted proteins | sample DeeMarSeWOR28_12_FD_187461 | JGI IMG/M metagenome (GOLD analysis project Ga0209536, IMG submission 187461) | Marine sediment microbial communities from White Oak River estuary, North Carolina - WOR-2-8_12 (SPAdes) (version 2) | ecosystem: Environmental > Aquatic > Marine > Intertidal zone >... | reverse complement strand
AATGCCAGATTATACTGGGTGTCGGCAATTTCATCCAGGTTGTCGCGGATATAGGCCCGCTCGAGGGCCTGACGGTATAATGAGGCCGCCTGCGGGTATTTTTCTTTCTCAAAGGCCAACATAGCGGCTTTGTGTAAACGTTCATACTGTTCGTCCGTCGCCGGGTACTGGCGGGCCACCGGTGCCGAGCCACAGCCCCCCACAAACGCCGTGGCGGCCACAACAAGCCAGATTGACAGAGATGCAATACGGCATCGCGTATCATTCATGGCCGCACCTCCAGCGGAGAGATGCGAGCGGGTGGCGGTGCCGCAATGCCCCCCTTGCCCCCCAGCAGCCAGTTGGATTGAAGCTGTTTTGTCAGACGATCCAATTCCACCAGCAGCTGCTGCATTTGCAAAAGCATGACCGGCGCGCTATCGCTTGCGTCCCCGATATTTCTGGCGATTCGCGGCATTTGTGGGGCCGCCTGGCTCAGATTTTTCATGATGATTTCGGCTGATGCCACAGAATCTTCAAGGCTTTGGGTAATTTGGGGGACAACTTCGGATTGGGCATTGATTTGTTCGGCGAATTCGGAAGTATTTTGCGCGGTGATCTTCAGATCATCAATAATCGGTGTCAGCTGTGCTATCGAAGTATTGAGCTGGACGACCAGGTTTTCAGCCTCTCTTATCAGTTTATCCTCGTTAAGCAGGCGTCCGATCGTGCCCTTACCCTGGGTGATCCCTTCGGTAAGAGCGTTCAAATTCGCCAGCAGTTGCTGCACGCCCTTGTCGGGATCCTGCAATTCTTCGATAACCGCCAAAAAAGCTTTGATGCCCCTGTGGGTATCATCGATAATCGGAAAGAGTTTTTCCCGCAGCTCATCGATCATATCCCCCACGGACTCGGTGGGCTTGCGGTCGGAGACAGCGGTTATTACGGCATATTCCCAATCCAGAGGTTTCCCTTTTCCGCGGGTGATCTCCAGGTAGGAGTCACCGGCAATGCCAAATGTCTTTCGTATAACGGCGACTGAATCACTGCGGATAAAGGGTGTCATATCGCTTTCAATCCTGACATCGGCATGCATTTTTTCGTTGGGATTGATGACGATGTCGATGACTTCCCCGGCTTTTGTTCCGATAATTTCGACCACCGATCCCCGCGCAAGACCGAAGAGACCGTCTTCGGGCAATACAACCCGCAGTTTTTCTCCGGGGTTAAACCACTTGCGCACATATCCGGAGTAAAACAGGCCGGCAATAAAAAGTACCAGGGCAGCCAGCACAAACAACCCGACCGCTTCGTTCGTATATCGAAATCTGGTTCGTTGCGGTAACGCTCTCACGGTGCCACCTCCAATAGCCTCCTGCCGGCCAGCCGGTAACGCCGGTTAACCGGCAGGCTGCGATCATTCCATATTTCACTGTGCCGTGTCAGCCAGATGACGGCACTTCCCCGGTTGCGCGCATCTCTGATGGTATTGATCAGGGGCGGTACAATTTCAAAAAATGAACCTCCGGTTGGCTCTTCCAGCAAAACGAGATTGGGCCGACCCAGGAAGGCCCGCACACAGGCGGCATAACGCAGTTCAGCCGGTCTGCAGTCACCGGGCAAATCCAGGGGTATCCCCGCAAGATGAAACCTTTCGGCAAGCGCGGCAGCTTCACCATGGATATCGCTCAGGGGCCTGCGGGTATGGTGAAGCTGCGGTAACAGTATATTCTCCATGAGCGAAAGGCGTCTGATCCAGTTGCCCGAACTAAAAACCCGTCCGATGCGTCCACGCATCGCGTTTGCCAGATCAGGGGGCAGCCGCTGCCAATCATTGCCCAGAAAAGATACGGCTCCTTGAACCGTTTTAATCAAACCTGCAGAGGCATCAGCAAAGATGGATGTCTGCTCCAGACGCGTGAGCCGGATCAAAACGAAATCGCCGCCGTAGATACTGACATTGAGCTCCTCGGTATCCTCGTAATTATCGGCGTCGGCCCTCAAAACCGCGGCTTTAAATTGCAGAATGGTGCGATGCTCTTCAATAATGATCGTCATCAGAAAAGTCTTTTGTTACAACATCAGCGTAAGTGTCACGGATATCAGCAAGGTGCTGAGAACCGATTTGGCAAAACCGCGCGGCAATATTTCCAGAACATTGACCGACGGGCCCGCAGTCGCCAGCGCTGTCTTGCAGGATATCAAACCGACGACAAATCCGATGATCACGGTTTTTAGCGTAATCAGCACATATTCTTCGGGACCAAACCCCCGCAGGGCTCTGCCGAAAAAATCGAAAAAGGAAAAATTCAACAGCCCAAACAGAGTACCTGAGACAAATCCGGCCAAAAGTGCAATGGTCACAAACACAATCGACAGACAGAATGTGCACACGCTCAGGGCCAGCACCCGTGGAACGACCAAAAAAAGAAAAGGATCAATGCCCTGGGCTTCAAGCATATGGACCTGGCCTCCGGCTTTCATGATACCCAGATCGGCCATTATTACTGACCCGCTGCGGCCAATCATAATCAACCCGACCAGCACAGGTGCAACCTCACGTACCAGCACCAGCGACAGGAAACTACCGAATAAAGCCTTACCGCCAAAGGTTTCCAGCCAGTAAAGCGATTGGGCGACCAGACCAAACCCGATGAAAACTCCGCTCACCAGAACAAAAGGTACAGCGCGTGTCCCGGCTTGATAGCATATTCGCATAAATGCGGTCCGAACTGGCCGGCGCCAGGTTGTCGGCCGGCAGCCTTGCCAGATGACTGCCGCCGCATCGCTGAGAAATTGAACAAAGGGCAGCCATAGGCCGATGGTCCGATAACCGATGGCGGCCGCAAATTTCATTGTCTTGGAGGGATTGTATGACTGAAAATGGCCTTCGAGTTGTGTGGTCTGGACTTTGTTCATATTCTTCCCGTTAGCAGATAGGTTGAGGTTTCACCGATGTCCGGCAAATAATATTTTCCTCTGGCTTTAAACAAGTATTCGTTGCGCAGCCGCCTGTAGGTGGTTTCCGAAACCTGAATGCCGCCCGGGATACCGGAGCCGACCATCTTTGATGCAAACTGTACCGCTTCACCCCAAATGTTGTATGTTTTTTTATCCCGACCCACTTTACTGCCCATGACGGCGCCGGTATCCATCCCAATCCGGAATTCCATGGGAGTGTCCAGGTCTGCAAACTGGCCGGTGCAATGATCCTGGATATGGAGTGCCAGGTTGGCAATCATGTTCGCATGATCTGTCGATTGATCATCGATCCCGGCAGCACAAACGATCCGGTCTCCCATGATCCTCATATAGTCGACGCCACCGGCCTCAGCCAGCTCCTGGAAGTGCTGAACAAAATGATCTATCATTGTTAGTGATGGCTTATCCTTTGCGCGTTCAGCAATAGACAGCGGATCGGAGAAACGAAGCACCAGAACCGAAACATCGGGGAATATTTCAGCACCAAGCCGGTCCGGATCGATGCCGCTGGAGACCAAACGTTCTGAAAAAGAGACTAATCGGTGTGGTTTGGCCACGGGGGCCGGTGTCTTCTGATGAGCGGCTGGGCGCGGCTCATCAGCGGGCAAATTCCTCCGGGCACCCTCTGTTGTGACTATGGCCGGCGCATCGGTTGTCATCGGTTTATCCCTTACTGCGGGGATCCGCCCGCATGCCAGGTCGTCCGCATACCGCAGCGACAGCATAGTGGCAATGGAATGGGCAAAAGAGATCTCTTCCACGGACCAGTTGCGGGATAAACGTTCGTGTTCGAACCATAAGGCGCCGATGATCCGATCGTGAAAGCGGACCGGCAAGGCCAACAGGGATTCGCAACCCATCGGCTGAAGGTATACCTCATACAGCGCGGTCAGCCGTTTATCGTTGACGGCGGAGGGTGCCCTGATTTCTTCGCCTTGCTTCAGGGCATTGAACAGTTCCGGAAGATCAGCAGCGGAGAGGACCGTGTCACGGGTGTGGCCATCACTTTCCTGATCGTAACAGTCGATGCATCTCAATTTTTCGTCGTCGTCCTCCAACTGCCAGACACTGGTGCGCCTTCCGTCGGAGGCTTTTGTCACAACTTCGGTCAGGCGGCTCAAGGATTCAGAATCCTCCCTATCAAACAGCGAGGCATCTGATGACAGCTCGGCGAAAGCCCGGTGCTGAGCTTCGAGCTCATGCTGGCGATCGAGCACCAGTTGGGCACTGCGGTCAGCCCGCAGCCCCTGAATGATCAATAGCGCGGTCATGACCGATGCGAGTATGACGATGGCAATGGACATCATCAAAACCGTGCGGTTGTTTCTGGAAACGAATCCAACAAAATCCTTTTCCGGCACCAGAATAATCACAGACCAGTCCCGCCCGACTGGCTCCAAAAGCGAAAAGGCTGCGAAAAGATACCGGATGTTGTTCACCACCAGGTCGTGGTGACCATACCCATCGATCTTAAAACGGTTAAACGCGCGGTTCAACAAAGGATCTTCCAGGTCCTCGATGAATACGCGCTGATATTCTTCCCCCTGCTTTTTGATTAATTTTTCTACGTCAGGATGGGCTGCCAGCCGGCCGTCCTCACCGACGATCATCGCTTGACCGTCCTGGCCGATTTTTAGATTTTTCAGAAAGTCACTCAACGCTGTCAGCTCGATATCCAGTCCGACGACCCCCAAAATCTGATCGTGAGCCCCGATAATCGGAATGGCAGCGGTTATGCCGGGTTTTTGATCGGCAAAGAAAATATAAAGCTTCGACCAAAATATGTCCCGGTCCTTTACGGCACCTTCATACCAGAGGCGATTGCGGGGATCATAGGAATCGTCTCTGGATGTTTCCTCATTCAGCAGATTGCCCTCTGGATCCCGGTGAATCCAGGTGGCCTGTGCGGCCCCCTGGCTGCGATCGATCATTTTGGTGTCAAGGGCGCCGTCCGGCATCTCCTTTAGCATAAAGAAATTTCCGTGGGTGTCTGATACATGGAAAAGCGACACCTGTTGCAGATCGGTTAGTATGCGAAACCCGATGGGTTCCAGCAGAGCCCGGTTGCTGACGTCAAAGGTGGTCGCTTTCAAAAAATCAGCCGTCAGCCGGAGGGTATCTTCTACCGGAATCAAATAATCCTTTATCTGTATTGCAATCCGCTGCTCGATGGTATTCAGCAAATCTTCCGACAGCGCTAATACGTCATGGCGGTTGCTGTAGTATGAAAACATGGCGGTCCCCAGCAAAGCCGCCAGCAGAATCACAACAAATAGGATCGGACTGACCACCCGCAGCAAGCGGCGCCGGGAATTTTTCAGACTGCCAAAGACCTCGGAACTGGTGTCTATGATTTCATTATTTTTCAAGGTTAAACTCTAAAAAAATTTCGATGTATTCACACATTGGTGAATGATTTTCACCGCTTGCCATAATACTTTTCCGATAATGAGGATGGCGGCATAAGTGATGGTAGCAAAAAAGCCTCCCCTAATTTATGCGCAAATTTTGAAAAATATAGACACAAAGAAAAGGCATGTCAATTTAAACGCTCACAGGGGGTGAATACAGAAAAATGGAGATTTTTACTTACTTATTTTTCCATATCGACCAGCCTGGCTGTCGCCGTATCCGGTCTGTAGGTTGCCATACTGACCGTAACCATAAGAATGAGGCTCAAAAAGATGCTGACAATGATCGGCTCAATCCAATCCGGAAGCATTTTTGATAACTTCAAGCCGTATAAAACGACCACCGCGACAGAAGCCGCTATCGAGGATACAAGCGCCCCGGCTTTGGTCGCCTTTTTCCAAAACAATGCCGCCATCGTTGGCACAAAAATACCGGACACAAATATGGCAAACGCCAAAAGCAAAATATCGAAGATTCCGCTCATATTGAGGGCAAAAATGACACCAATGCCACCGATGATGATGATAAAGATTCGTGCCAGGCGCAGCAAGGTTTTATCCGTGGTTTGAGGCTTAAAGGTTCTGACAATGTCGCGGCTAAACGTCGTCCCGGAAATCAAAAGGGCGGTGTCCGCGGTCGACATCATAATGGCCATCATGGCCGCCAGACATAAGCCCTTGAGCAACGGCGGCATATAGAGCGCCACCTGCCGGGGTATGGCCGAATCCACGCCACCGGCAACATCGGTAAGACCGGGCAACAGGTGCATGGCCATGATCCCCAGGAAAACAGCGATAAAGCTCCAGTAGAAGTAGATACCGGCAGTCACAAACATGCTTTTTTTCATCATCTTTGCATCTTTGGCAGCCGATGCCCTTTGCCACAGGGAAGGATCGATTAAACAGAATGGAATGTCTATTAAAAAAATCGATATAATGTAGACCAGGGAGAGGCCGCCCCAGAAATGACCTGCCGGGGGTTTCAGATAACCCCAGGCCACGGCTGCTCCCCCTACTTCGCGGGTGACGAAAATCGGCAACAAAATCCCCACGGCAATCAGCATGATAATGGTCTGGATAAGATCGGTGTAGGCGACGGCGACCAATCCTCCCATAACCGTATAGAGGATCATTATTATTCCTGCGCCCAGGATGGCTTCGGTGTAGGAAATCCCGAATTCACCCAAAACGGCTGAAACCGCCAAGCCGACGGCAATGAGCTGGGCGCCGAACAGGGCAATCACCGCCAGCACCATTACAATAGCCGTGACAATTCGAATTCCCCTTCCATACCGGATTTCCAGGGCATCGGGTATGGTCCAGATTTTAATGCGCCGGATCGTCGGCGCGATATAACCAAAAGCGATCAGACCAATGCCATAGGCAAAGGTGGCAAAAAACAGGGCAATCCCCACATCATAGGCTTTGCCGGCCTTGCCGACGGTTGCCGCTGCCCCGATGGCCGTTCCGATAAGTGTGCCCAGCAGCACCGGGTAACCGAGCCTTCTGCCCGCAATCGCGTAATCCTCCATTCCCCGGACTTTTCTGCTGGCATAGTATCCGACACCCAGCAGCAAAACAAAGTACAGGGCAACAATGATCAGATCCAATGAGTTCGCAGACATCATCGCACCTCCGATATTTTCCCCCATTCCAGGGGCCGAGCGCAATATAGCGCGACATCCCTTGCGTCATTCGGCCTCCGTTTTATTCTACCCATAATACACGGTTAAATCTGGAACAATATCCGCCGGTGTCCGTCAGTGTAGTTTTCACCACGTACCTGCCGGGTGCCCGGTAGACATTAAAAACAACCGGCCCGCGGGCTGTCTGGCCATCTCCAAAATCCCATTTGACCTCCACGAGCACTTCGTCGGGGTTGGCGAAATCGCTGATAAAAAACAGGGTGGGTTCACCCGCAGCCGACGGTTCCGGAATAAAGCCGAAAGATAGGCTCCGGCCCTTTTCCCATCCGGCCGTTTTCACCCGGCCCGGCATCACCGCGGAAAGCACTTCGTCGTATGGCCTGCGATCATTTGCTTTGATCTGATCCGCTCCGGCATCAATGATCCCCTTTAGCATGTCGGCATGCGCTTGAAATGATCGGAAAAGCTGATCAGGAGTTATTTTATCCGGGGTGTCAGCCGGGGTATGGTACCAGATGGGTTTTCCGATGACCATCAGGGTCGGAACCCCCAGATCATAAAAACGGCCCTCCAGGTCTTTGTTGAATATGATGTCTGAAGCCGGTACATAGGCGGCTGGCAGAAGATTATGTTTTTTGACCGCCTCGACGGCATGTTTCAGCAATAATGGATTGTCGGAGACCGATATGCCCCTTTTTTCATCGGATCCGGTCGGCACCACCCCGGTTTTATCCCAGGAAAACCCGGTGGATCCAAACCCGTCGAGGGAAAGATAGGCAAAGGCCCTTTTGACAAGGTCGGCATGGTTGACGACAAATTCACGGGCACCCACATTGACCTCGTGTCCGGGGTGGGCACAAAATACGAGTGTGGGTGCCCGCGTCTCTAAAGTTGCCGCATACATGGCCAGGGCGATCAGGCCGGCATCGGCGGCGGCATTGTCGACCGCACCCGAATAAACGGAATCATAATGGCTGCCGACGATGACGACATCGTCGGAGCCCGGAAGATAACCGATCACATCACCGGTCTGAACCGGCCACTCCCGGGATTTCAAGCGTATATCCAGCTGGACTTCTCCTGGAGAATGTTTCAACAGATGGTCCAGGAATAAGCCGTCGGCGCGGGCCAGCAGAAGCCCCGGAATAGCACCCGCGGGTTCATCTTCCTTCAAATGGTTATACCGGGGAGCCAGCTCATAGGGCGCATCCACCCAGGCAATAAACGCAAGCGCTCCGCCGGCGGCCGCTTGATGATATGTTTCCAGCAGCGAGTGGGTCGGATAGTAATTCATCAGAATTTTACTTTCCACCACCGCTATTTTGCCTTCGACATCCGCCGTTCTGAAATCAGCGGAAGATCCCAGGCCTAAATTTACGGCCGGAGCCTTTACCTGGCCGCCTTTTGTATACCAGATGGGGTGGGCCGGGATCCTATATTCGTTTGCGTTTATCCCGGCGACAAGCCTGGGTTCATCGGCTTCGTATCCCCTGATTTCAAAAGTTTCATAGGTAACATTCGAAAGTCCCGCGTTTTTCAAGGAACTGGAAATATAATCGGCCGCTGCCTTTTCGGCGGCAGACCCGGATACGCGGTGTCCCAATGCTACAATCTCGTTCATCGTTTGATATAAAAAATCTGCGGTGATCTCCGTTTTCATGGGTCCCTCCGGGATCTTACATCTCGTGCAGCCGCATCATAAACCGCTCACTGGGCGGACCGGGCTTGCGAATCAAATTCGCATCGGTTTCCATGAGTGCGGCAATGATATCGGCATAGGCGTTGGCTACGGGTACCATCTCGTCAACAGCGATCTTGTCCCAGGTGTCCTCCAGGGTATTCCAGTACAACGGCGGTGAGATAAAGCTGGCGACCGGCAAATCGCCGCGAGCATAGGCTGCGGCATCGGTCGGCACTTCCAAGGGAGTATCCGTGGGCATGATGGCCGTGCGTCTGAGATTATGATCGATAACGGCTTTCTTGACGATGTCGACAAGCGGCCCTTTGTCTGTCACAAATAGCGCTCTGGCGGCAATTTCTCCGGTGGAAACCAAAGCACCCGACGCGTTTTCTACAAACTCCAGTGCCAGATGCTCAATGTGGAGATCGACCACAAGATTTTTTATCAAATCATCCCGATGCCGGCGAATGTATCCCTTGGAACCGGTGACATATAGGCATTCGGCTGCCTCAAGAACGAATGCCAGCGTTTTTTCAGGCCTCTTTCCGGCGTGTGCTTTGGCCAGTGCCAGAACGACCGCCATGCCGGAAGCATCTTCTGTGGCTCCCAGCCACATGGAATCATGGTGAGAGGTGACCTGGACAACACGTTCGCTCTTTCCCGGGATTACGCCGACGATGTTCCGGGTCACCGCAGATCTGGTTTCGCCCGTTAGAATCAAATGAACATCCACAGGCCCTTCTGCCAATAAACCCCTGAGGGTGGCACCCTGGGCTTTTCTCAGTCCGATTCCCGGAATGGCGCCGAGCCTGCCGGCAAATGCATCCCCTCCCTCGAAACAAAGATAAGGTGTCACATCCATGGGAAATACGCCAATAAAACCGACCGCTCCGGCATCGACCGCGGCCTGATATACTCTGCGTTCTTCTTCGGTGATCCAGGTCATGACCTGACCCTTGCCCGGTAGGGTTTTGCCCGGATCGTGAATGTGGTAGGCAAAAGAATCCAGATCGTCATAGGCAATATAACCATGGGCGTATGAGACAAGCGCGATCTTGCCGGTGAGGTCCTTGCCGGCAAAGTCTTCGGGGTCACCGTTTCCGAGATCTACCAGTCGAGCAGAAATCCCTTCTGGGGGGGTAAAGCGGGTGTAAACAATGGGTTCGGCCGCAAAGCTCAGCGATCCGGCCGGCCCGCTGGCCGCGATGTATGCCCGGTCGTGAAACCAACCAACAAAAGGCACCCTCTCGGCGGTAACCCGCGGAATTCCAAATCCTTTCAGCAGCCCGCGCAGATAATCTTCAGCCCGGATTCCGGCCGCTGTTCCAGGTCTTTTAAATCCAAATGAATACAGATCCCGCGCCCATCCCAGCATTTCATCCAGATTGAATTCAAAGGGCATGTCGGCCTCCTTGGGTGGAACCGTAAAAATTTTTAGACAAAGAAACTGTTCGATATTTAGCATTCCATGCCTGCCTGCTCTATACCCTATCAGGCGCTAAGATGTAAACCATATTCCCGTCCCATAAGAAGCTTTACAAAGATTTTCGGTTGTGCGATAAAACCAGCACGAAGCGATGTGAAAACCCGTCGCCCAAGCCGGCACTCCCTGATTCCATTAGGCAAGCAAAACAGTTGTGAGAGAAAATGTAATCATAGCAGGTTGCAGAAATTACTGGACCTTTGAGACATGCTCCAAGAACTTACCATTCGCAACTTTGCCATCATCGATGATCTTCAAATCAACTTTTCTGATGGCCTTACCATTTTAAGCGGTGAGACGGGCGCCGGAAAGTCCATCATTCTCAACGCCGTCAACCTTATCCTGGGAATGAGAGCATCAGCCGACCTCATCCGCTCGGGCACTGAATCGGCTGAGCTGGAGGCTTTTTTTCATATTTCACCAGCAAGCACCGTGGCAAAGAGTCTTGCCGAATATAATTACGCGGCCGAAGACGGCCTTCTGATCAGAAGGATTATCTCCCGAACCGACAGCAACCGCGTCTATATCAACGGCCGCTTGGCAACGATTCAGCTTTTGAACTCCATTACGGAACATCTGGCCAGCATATCCGGCCAGCACGCCCACCAGGGACTTTTGAAAGAAGACCAGCACCTGTTAATCCTCGACCAATTCGGCAAGCTGATGCCCCTGCGCCAGAAGGTTTTCAACTGCTATCAGGCGATTGTGCCGTTAATCGAAAAGCTCAAAGAGCTGAATGCGATCAAGGTTCGGCAAACAGAGCATTTAGAATTTCTCGAATTCCAGAAAAGGGAGATCATCGGGGCCGGTATTGCCCCGAATGAAGATATTGAGCTCGAGCAGCAACGGCGGCGCTTAAAAAACGCCGAAATGCTTTTTCAAACGGTTTCTGGAAGTATCGAAGAACTCTATGGCGCATCGGGTTCGATTGTCGAAAGACTGTCTGAAGTCAAAAGAAATCTTGAAAAAGCCGGTCAGGTCGATTCATACTTGAAGACCAGCGCAGACTCCCTGGCCGAGCCCTGTTATCAGGTTGAAGATCTCGTTGAAAAACTCAGAACCTACCTCAACGCGATCCAGGTTGATGAAGGGCAGCTGGAAGAAGTTGAGGAAAGGCTCGACATTCTCAACAAGCTGAAGCGCAAATATGGCGGCAGCCTTGAGGCCGTATTTGACAAGCTGGAGTCCATCCAGCAGGACCTGGCCGGTGTGGAGAACATTGTTGAAAAAATTGCTGAAATAGAAGCTGAACGTGCGCATTGGTATAAGCAGCTGGTTGATTTGTCCCAGCAGCTTTCCGAGAAGAGAGCGCGAACCGCTGAATCCCTGGCCAAAAAAGTGGTCAAAGAACTCGCTTCGCTAAAAATGTCGCCGGCCGAGTTCAAGGTATTATTGCGCAAAATGCCGACCGGTGAGAAGACCAAATCGTATCTATCTGCCGGAAACAACCTGATCAATGAATCGGGAATCGATCGGGCCACCTTCATGATCGCTCCGAACCTGGGTGAAGAGCTCAAACCGCTGGCAAGCATAGCCTCAGGTGGCGAGCTGTCCCGGGTGGTATTGGCGCTCAAAGCCATTTTGGCGCAGACGGACTCGGTTGAAACGGTAGTGTTCGACGAGGTCGATTCCGGCATCGGCGGCGGCGTGGCGGAGGTTGTCGGTCGCAAACTGTCCGAACTGGCCAGGCATCATCAAGTCATTTGCATCACCCACCTTCCTCAGATCGCAAAATTTGCCGATCACCATTTCACCATCGTCAAAAATGTCATCAAGGGCCGGACAACTACCGCAATTAAACTGCTTGACCGGCAGGATCGCTACAAAGAAATCGCCAGGATGTTGGGCGGGGAAGAAATAACCCGGACCACACTGGATCACGCGCGGGAGATGCTGGAAAAAGGAAAAGTACGATGCCATGGGAAAATGGAATAGAGGCGGGTATATTGGGTATAATCCAGTTTACAATTAAATCTTAAGGATTATCTGATTGAAGAATCTATAAACCCACAATTTCAGCATTCCCATTATTCCAGACAGCTTGATTTAATAAGACCAAGAGCATTAAAAATCTTTGAAATCCATAAAAATCTGCGATTAAGGAAGTATCATGCTGATCGATACGTTTTTTAAAAGAGGGCAAGACTTTTTGGGCTGCCGGTATCCCATCTTGTGCGGTGCCATGACGTGGATAAGCGACCCCAAACTTGTTGGTGCGGTGGGCAATGCCGGTGGTTTTGGTCTTCTGGCTGGAGGAAACACTCCCGTTGGTGTCTTTGAAGCACAAATCGAAGAAACCCAAAAACTGACGGATGAACCCTTTGGTATAAACCTGATTACGCTGGCACCGGTATATAAAGATCAATTAGAACTTGTTTGCAAACTAGGCTGTCCGGTGGTGGTGTTTGCAGGTGGAATCCCGGGAAAAGATGAAATTGAGAAAGCCAAGCAATGCGGGTCCAAGGTTATTTGCTTTGCATCAACGGCGCCTTTGGCGCGCAATCTGATCAAAAGGGGAGCCGATGCTCTGATACTGGAGGGGCTGGAAGCCGGCGGGCACATTGGGCCGGTGGCCCTGTCGGTTTTGATTCAGCAGATCCTTTTTAAGGTGGATATCATTCCGATATTTGTTGCCGGGGGTATCGCTACCGGCCGAATGATGGCCCACCTGTTGATGATGGGCGCGGCCGGCATCCAAATGGGAACCCGTTTTGTGATGGCGGAAGAATGCCCGGCCCATCCGGATTTTAAAGAAGCATTTCGCCGGGCAAAGTCCAAAGATGCAGTGGCATCCCCGCAGTTTGACAGCCGTCTTCCCGTCATTCCCGTGCGAGCGCTCAAAAACGAAGGGACCATCGAATTTGCCAAGCTTCAGCTGGAGCTTCTGCACAAACTGGATCAGAAGCAAATCAACCGTCTGGAAGCCCAGTTCAAAGTCGAAGCGTTCTGGGCCGGAGCCCTGCGAAATGCCGTGATTGACGGTGATGTTGCCAAAGGGTCTCTCATGGCCGGGCAATCGGTGGGCCTGGTGGACAGGATCCAGCCGCTTAAAGAAATCATTGAAGAATTGATTACGGATGCTGAAGCAGAAATGCAGCGTTTAAAAAGCATACTTGAACAGTCTCATTGCTGAAATTTTATTATTTCGCAAAATGCCCGGAGGCTGGCGCGGCAATATAGCAGGATCAGATGCAGTGGAATTAACATTGAAAAATGGGAAATTATGCCGCATCGGGACGGATGTTCCTGATGAACTCGAACGTGCCATAACGGCAGCATTGCCAGCTGACGATCGGCAGGAGATATAATCATGGATTTTCCCTATGCATCCCAGCGCATGCCCGTATTTGCCCGAAATGTGGTTGCCACATCTCAGGCGCTCGCTGCTCAAGCCGGTTTGAACATGATGCGCAAAGGCGGTAATGCGGTCGATGCGGCTCTGGCGGCAGCGATTACACTGACGGTCGTCGAGCCCACCAGCAACGGCATCGGCAGCGATGCATTTGCAATTGTGTGCCATGAAAACAGGCTGTTTGGCCTTAACGGATCCGGACGATCCCCGAGATCATGGTCATTCAATCGCTACGCCGGGCGCAAGGCCATGCCCGTTCTAGGGTGGGATGCGGTGACGGTGCCCGGCGCTGTCAGTGTGTGGTCGGCACTTTCAAAACGATTTGGCAAGCTGGCCTTCACGGAGTTGTTTGAACCGGCCATCGATTATGCCGAAACAGGATTTCACGTATCTCCCATAACCGCCGCAAGGTGGGCCGAGGCGCAAAAGGTTTACAGAGATTTTGCAGACTTCGCTAAAATATTTTTGCCCACAGGCCGCGCACCGGAAGCAGGCGAATTGTTTCGCTGTCCACCGCAGGCCGAAACCCTGGCAGAAATTGCCGCCACCCGGGGAGAATCTTTTTACCGGGGCAAGCTCGCAGAGCGGATCACTGCTTATGCCGCAGCGACCGGCGGTGCCTTATCAAAAGAAGACCTGGACGAGCATCAGGCTGAATGGGTGCATACCATTTCTCTCAAATACCGTAATATCCGCCTTCACGAAATTCCCCCCAACGGGCAGGGACTGACGGCCCTTATAGCTTTAGGGCTGCTGAGGCATCGAGATATTGCCAATTATGCGCCTGACTCCCCCGACAGTATTCATCTGCAGATTGAAGCCATGAAAATCGCTTTTGCAGAAGCACATCGCCACATCGCCGATCCATTGTGCATGGATATCGATCCGCACGATTTGCTGGACGATGCGTTTCTGGAAAGACGGGCCAGAGAAATCAATATGGATCGCGCCCGATTTCCTGAATCTGAGCTACCCATAGAAAAAGGAACGGTTTACCTGTGTGCAGCTGACCGAGACGGCCTGATGGTATCTTTTATTCAATCCAATTTCTGGGGATTCGGCTCAGGTATCGTTGACCCGCAAACGGGCATCAGTTTCCAAAACCGCGGATTGGGCTTCACGTTGCAGCACGGGCACCCCAACTGTGTTGCCGGCGGCAAACGTCCCTACCATACGATCATTCCCGCTTTTGTCACCCAGAACAGTTTGCCGCTGATGAGCTTTGGCGTTATGGGGGGCCATATGCAGCCCCAGGGGCATGTCCAAATGATGCTGCGCATATTTGCCTATGGCCAAAACCCGCAGGCCGCATCGGATGCACCGCGCTGGCAGGTTGCTGAAGACAAAAAAGTGGCATTTGAAAGAGGCTTTGATAAACGAACCATCAGGGAGCTGAAACAACGCGGCCATAAAATCATAACCGATGCGCCCCCATGGCTGTTCGGTGGCGCACAGCTAATTTTGAAGACACCCAACGGTTATTGCGCTGCCTCAGACCATCGCAAAGATGGGCAGGCCGTTGGCTTTTAGGATATGTTTAGGATCAATAAGGGTAGAATTTATGCGGAGGAAGACAATGATGACTGAAGACAGCGGGCGAAAAAAAGGTCCGTCGTTGCTGATTGGTTTTCTGAGCCTGTTCCTGCTGCTGGGATGTGTCGCTTCCGGGCCTGAAAAAGGCTCTCCCCAGATCAAGGCACCGAATGAAAACATTTTAAGAGTGGGCGTTTCAACCAACGCCCCGCCCCTGGTGTTCAAGCAAGCCCAAAAAGTAGTGGGTCTTGAGGCTGAATTCGCCGAAGCCTTAGCTGAGTACCTCGGAAAATCTTTACATTTTGTCGAATTGGACTGGGAGGACCAGATACCGGCTCTGCTCGAAAATCGAACCGATATCATTATGTCGGGTATGACGGTCACAGCACTGAGAAAAGTGAGAATCGCCTTTTGCAACTCCTATTTCAGAAGTGGCCAAATGGCCTTGATTCGCTCCGAGGACGCCGGTCGCTTTATCACCGGCTTCTATTCGGTGACGAAAAGCTCTGCAATCGGTATCGTCAAAAATACAACCGGTGAATTTTTTGTGCGGGAACACTTCGGATTTGTTAAAATAGTTGAATTCAACGCTTCAAAAAAAGCGGTTGAGGCCTTAATCAAAGCCGAAATCGACATGTTCATTCATGATGCGCCGATCATTCTGTACTTGTCGTCGGAAAACGAAACAAAAGGCGTAACCCCATTATTCTCACTATTAACGGAGGAATATCTGGCCTGGGGTGTTCGAAAAACCGATGAGGCGCTGCTGCAGTCAGCCAATGATTTTTTGCAAAAGCTCCAGGCAGAAGGCAGGTTAAAACCGATGCTGAAACGGTGGATACCCTTCGTGAATTAATTCTTGTCCAGCAGGCAGGCCATAAAAAAACCTAAAGTTAATTTGAGTTCGACCGATAAAAGCTATAACAGTGTGTTAAGCCCTCACACTGTTATCCCAATGCTCAGGGGGTGATTCATAGTGAATCACCCTCATCTATTTTGGACAGTCGAAACCCATTTTTGGTGATTGTCGAAAAAGCGCTCCGATTGGAAATGGCCTTTTTGCTGCAATCACTCATGCCGCCATCGGTTTATGGCAACATTATGATGACATGCGGGACAAAATGACAACAGCAGACACCTGCGCGGATAAAGCTCACAGATACTTTAACCTCGGTGCAACCATGTATGGCCTCGGCAAGATGAATGAGGCCGTTGCCTGTTACCGAAAGGCGATAGAGCTAAAACCGACGGATGCGAAAATCTACTTCGGCATGGGGGTTGCACTCAAAGCCCAGGGCCGAACCGAGGCAGCCATCGCATGTTATCAACAGACCGTAGAAGTGAATCCCCGTCATGCTCAGGCATATCACAAATTGGGGCAGTCTCTGGCAGATCAGGGAAAAACCGAATTGGCCATCATTTGCTATCGTAAAGCCCTGCAAATTAATCATCGGTTGCCCGAGATCTATTGCAATTTGGGAAATGCCTTGAAAAATATTGGAAAGCTTGGAGAAGCACGGGGATGTTATTACAATGCTCTTGAGATCGACCCTGAATTTGCCGATGCTTTAAACCAGCTTGAAGCGTTCTCCCCGAATTAATCCAGCGCTTTCTCAGAACCTGCCGATCCGGGCTTTCGGCCTGCGACGAGGAGTTCGACCGCGATTCACACAAAGTTCTCATTCGAATCGAATACGTATCTTGCGCCTTGCTCAATATGAAAAAGATTACATAATCATTATGGTCTTTTTTACACAGAATTTCTGTGCGAAGTTGGCGCCGGTCACTGATCAAACCGCGTTACTGTCTGAAATCAAAGCGATATTTTTTTTCTCAGATAGTAGGCATGTTTTGTGCTAACAGATTGAATGGCTACTCAAGCGTGGCCTGGCATTTATTCTAGCGGAGAATATATTTAATGGAAACAAGTTTAATCTCACTGCTGGCGGCATTACTGGGGGCGCTTGTCATCGTATTGTCATTTGAGCTTTATTTGGGAATATGAAAATTATGCCGTTTGTCATCATAATGCTCCGATAAAAGGATGGCGGCATAATGGGTTGTAGCAAAAAAATCTCTTTTTTGTGCGGCAAAAATTTTTTCGTTAAAAAAGGGCTAAATGAAAAGGATGGAATCTAATCCTGAGCAAAGAGATGATACCCGCTTCTATCATGAAGCAACCATCATGATCGAAAATTATCCGGCAGGCAAATATTACGAGGGCAGGATGTACAATTACAGCCGGGGTGGAATGTACTTCGAGTCTGATTTTGGCCCTGAAGCGGGCACCGATCTTTTTATCGGAATCGAAGAATCACCTTACTCCTCCGGCCATGATGTTTACCGGGCCAAGGTCATGTGGTGCCGGAAATTATCGGAAAATTCTTCTTTTTTTTTCTACGGGGTTGGTGTCAAATACTACTGAGGTCCGGTTATCTGTTAATGGATTGAGCGACATCGTTTATCCGCTCTCTTAACGAAATCAAATACCTCGCCATTTTGCCGCGGTGATCTGCCGTAACAGAATCGTGCTTTCCTCTTAAAACAATCAACGGGTCAAACGTGCACATCAGCTCCATTTCTTGAAAGGCAATCCTGATATTATCCTCACCGCCTTTTTCTTTGATACCCGGATAGAGATGAACAAAGGTGCGCAGCAGGTCTCTTACGACTAAAATAACGCCCTGGGTGTAATAGATCTGGTCATCCAATTGCGTGTAGGAAACTTGATCATCTGTCTGAACCAATAGCCCGAGCGGTTGATCGAGGAACTGACTCCCGATTATAAAAGTGAGCAAATTGTACATGTCATCCGAGCGCATATTGTAAATGGCGTCTCCGGAATTGAGCGCATCTTCATATTTTCGCACCAGATTGATACCTTTTTCATATTCAGCCTCACTGGATGGGAACCACCAACTGTCCTCTGTAAAGGCAAAATGCTTTTCACGGGCTTGCTTCAGGGATTCGTTTTCTGCATCCACCTTGCCGTATTTTGCCAGGTTGGTTGAATAGAAATTAATCAGCATCCGTGTGGCATAGATAACCCCGCGCTGTCGGTTGGCCCGGTTATCCAGCCAGCGTGTGGGCGAGACAACAAGGTCGTTGACCGACCATCCGAAGGTGGAATTCATCTCCTCCTCCAGCCGGTTGGTAATCGCTGCGGCAATGGCCATTCCCTTGCGGGGTTCGGCCGAATTCGGCTTGACTGCATCCAGCATGGAGTGGATTTTGGATTGATAAAAAGGGAACCGGGTTGGATCCAGGGCGGTATACCCCTGATAAATGGCCCAGTATACGCCCACTGTCAGGGGCCAAATCAGGATAAATGCCAGCAGGAGGATGATCACCCATTTTGCAAATCGGGTCATTTTGGGAAGCAGTGATTTTGCCCCGGTATTTTTCTTATCTTCACCGTTAAGATGATTTTTGGTCATTTGGAAGAATCCTCACAAGATATAAAATGGATGCTTAACGTACTCGGCGCTCAAAGCCCGATGTGGCTGTCAGGGTAAACATTTAGCCCATGCGTGTCAACAATTTCCGCTAAATAATTGAGGCATCGGCAAGCTTTTTATTTACACGATGCCCCCGGTTGGGCGCTCAACGATGAAAAAGGGGATGCACCCATCGTCGCACAGGCAACTGCTCAAATAATTGATTCTGAATCTTATTTCTTGACACCGGCGGTCATACACGGCAGTTTATTAGATGATAACTGATCCAAATCCGGGACGTGTGCTATAATCATGTTCCGACAACTGGATGGCCGCATAAGTGATTGTAGCAAAAAAACCTCCCCCGATCGGAGCGGTTTTTTTGTACAAGCACTGTATTAGGGGCAGATATTCACAAATCATGCAAAATTCTAAAGGGAATAACGATGAAAAAGCTTCCTTGCATTTATCTCATACTGGCTTGCTGGATAATTACGGGCTGTGTGGCCGTAATCGTCGGTGCGGGTGCCGGTGCCGGTGCGTATGCCTATATTGATGGTGCCTTAAAAAGATCTTACCAGATCAATTACGACAAAACCTACCATGTGGTCACCGGTATCCTGCGTGATTTAAAACAACCCATAAAAGAAGAAAAGACAGATGGAGTTAAGACGACGATCGAAACCGAGCGCGCAGATGGGACACCGATGACCATCGGGGTTTCAATCATCGACAGCAATTGGACTGAAGTTTCTGTTCGAACCGGCGTTGTCGGATTATGGAAAAAGGAGATCTCAAAGCAGTTTCATGAATTTATTGAAGAACGGCTTAAATCGGAGTGATTTGAAAAGGGCAATTGCCGGTTGAGGCTATCGATATGATCCTGTTCCAGCAGGTTGATTTGGTCGATGTGTTTTTGCATGATTTGTCGCAGACGCCGGTCGGAAAATCGATGCAGGCTGTAATTGGGAATCGCTGAAAATCCGCGGCGTATTTTATGAGATCCGCCGGCACCGGGGTCAAAACTGTTCAGCCCCTGGGCAATGGCCCATTCAATCGGGCTGTAGTAGCAGGCATTGAAGTGTAAAGCGTTCATATTTCTGGAGCACCCCCAATAGCGGCCGTAAATTCGATCCCCTTTTGTCACCAGAAGGGACAAACCCTGCGGCAATTCGGGCCGGTCCCGGTTGTCGAAAGCTGCGACTAAAACCAATCGATGCCGGTAGTGGTCATAGAGCCCATTAAAAAATGAATAATTGAGGTATTTGCAGCTCCACGGGCCGAACTTATCATTGGTTTTCGCATAAAACGTGTACATTCGGGGAATAAATTCACGGGGTATCTGATCTCCTGCATATACTTTCAGGGTGATTCCCTGTTTCTCCATAAAATTACGTTCTCGTTTAATGTTCCGGCGCTGGTTGGAATTAAATTGCAGCAGGTAATCTTCAAATGTAAGATAGCCGTTATTTTGCCAGATATAGCTCTGGTGCATCCAGCTGCTGAATTGATATCGTGATAATTGATTTCGCCAGAAGGGATCCGTAAAAAGAAAGCTGCAGCCCGACAACCGAAAGCGTTCACAAAGGCCATCGATCTCCCGAATCATCAGCTCGGTTAACCGCTCTTCATTTACCCCCGGGGCCATTAGAAACCGATATCCAGCAATCGGCGTGAAAGGACTCATTCCCACGAGTTTGGGGTAATAATCAATTCCCAGCTGAAGGGCCACGTCCGCCCAGACATTATCAAAAACGAACTCCCCGGCACTGTGACCTTTGATATAAAGGGGGGCGGCTGCGACCAAAGCTCGGCCCGACCATACGGTCAAGTGGTGCGGCATCCAGCCTGTTTTAGCCGTGGTGCTGCCGGATGCCTCCATCAGGTGAAGCCATTGCCATTCCAGAAATGGCGTTGCCAGGGGTTTTGCCAGTTCGTTCCAGGCCGATTCGTCGATCGCGGATATATTTTCCAGCCAACGAAAGGTATACGGAGCTTTGGGTGTTTTATTCATGGTAAGCTTATTCGTTTTAAGTCAGCAGCGCGCAATGGTTTAGCATAATTTAATTCCGATCTTGCAAACTGTCATCTCTTTTATGGTGCTGCCCAATTGCCATTTCCTTGACAATTATTGCAAGATAAATAATATTAGAAGGTTAATGGTTCAGTCAGCAAAATTTATCAGTTAAAGGAACGATAGTATGCCGATATACGAGTTTCGATGCTTAAAGTGCAGCGAATGTTTTGAATTTCTCGTCATGAATCAGGACGATCAGCTAGAATTAAGATGTCCCAGTTGCCGTTCTGAGGAATTTGAACGCGTGCTCAGCGCCTCTTGTTACAGCGTGGGAGGTAGTGCACCCGATAACCGTGGGGGGCAGACGAAAACCCGATCCTGCCCAAGCGGAACATGCACGACCTATGAGATACCAGGACCAAAATGAAACATATTCATCTTCAAGAAAAACAACAGTTTAAAAAACTATTCAAACAGGAACAAATCGATGATTTCGAGGACCGGTTTAAAGTTCTTGAGGTGTTCTTGCAGACAGAAAAACATGTTACCGTCGAGGAGCTGGTGCAGGGCCTTGCCGAAAACGGCTGGGAGCTGGATACATCGTTTGTCAAGGAGACATTGAAGCTTTTGTGCCGATTCGGGTTTGCCCGTAAAAGCAAATTCGACAACGGCGTAAACCGTTATGAGCATCGGCATCTGGGGCAGCACCATGATCACATGGTCTGCACCAAATGCAGAAAAATTGTTGAGTTCAAAGAAGACCAACTGGAAAAATTGCAAATCGAAATTGCGGCCGCCCATGGTTTTCATATGCTCCAGCATAAAATGGAAATATACGGGATATGCGCCGATTGCCTAAAAGAGCGTATCCAGTTAATGCCGTTGATCGCGGCCAAACCCGGAGAAAAGCTGATCCTCAAAGACATTAACGGCGGCGCCAGTGTCAGGTTGCGTCTGCTCGCCATGGGTTTGCGCCTTGGTGAAGAGATCGACGTGATCACAAACAACAGCCACGGGCAAATTGCCATAGCGGCAGATTTTAAGCGCTATGTTTTTGGACGCGGGCTGGCCCAGAAAATAATGGTCGAGCCCAAGAAGAGCCGTAATTAATAGCTTTCTGAAGGCCATCTCAGCCCAAAGTATTTTTCGACATGCAATCATCTGAGCCTGCTTATAAAAAGGCATTTAAGACCGGATCGCTGCAAGAAAAGATCACCCGGGCCAATGAAATCCTGGAATCTTGTGATCTTTGTCCCAGAAGATGCGGGGTCGACCGGCTATCCGGTGAAACCGGCATCTGCAAAACCGCTAAAAAAGCCTTTATTTCAAGCTACGGACCGCATTTCGGCGAGGAGTCCCCTTTGGTGGGGTCAAATGGATCAGGGACCATTTTCTTTACCCATTGCAACCTCCTGTGCCTGTTTTGTCAAAACTACGACATCAGCCACGAGGGCTGCGGTGAAGAAGCTTCGGATCAACAACTGGCATCGGTGATGCTCGCTTTGCAAAATCAGGGTTGTCACAATATTAATTTCGTGACCCCCTCGCATGTGGTGCCCCAGATTTTGTCGGCCCTTAAAATTGCCGTCAAGGGCGGGTTGAATATACCCCTGGTATACAACACCGGTGGGTATGATCGCGTCGAGACGCTCAAGCTGCTGGAAGGCGTGTTTGACATATACATGCCTGATTTTAAGTTTTGGAATCCTGAAATTGCCGAATCTGCCTGCGACGCCAAAGATTATCCCGAGGTCGCCCGCAGGGCCCTCGCCGAAATGCACCGGCAGGTGGGTGACCTGGTCATAGACGCGGCCGGAATCGCCCGGCGGGGGGTATTGATCCGTCATTTGGTATTGCCGCAAGGGATAGCAAATACCCGCGATATCATGAGGTTTATAGCGACAAAGATCTCAGCCGACAGCTATGTCAACATCATGTCTCAGTACCGGCCCTGTGGCAGGGCGGCGGAGGTCAAGGGGCTATCGGAACATCTTTCGCAAGCCGATTACCGCCAAGCGCTGGAAGCCGCAAAGCAGGAGGGAATTACCCGGCTTGACCGGCCCGGAGGTGTTTTCTTGTTTCGCTGATTCGGGCAGGAATAAGGCCGTTTTTTGGATGAATCGCTTTTTGAATCTATTAATCTTTTGTTTTCAGGGACTTTATCGTTATAACGATCAATGAGAAAAATATTTGCCATTGGTGACATTCATGGTTGCGCAGACAAGCTAAAAGCACTCATGGAAAAAATTCCGATTGACTATGAGCGTGATACTCTGGTCTTTATTGGAGATTATGTAGATCGAGGTCCACACACTTTTGAAGTGGTCGATTATCTGGTCGATTTTAAAAACCGCCACCCGAATGCCGTTTTTTTGAAAGGCAACCATGAAGAAATGCTCGAAAACTACCTTCAGGGGACCGACCGCTTCACGTACCTGGCCAATGGTGGTCAACAAACACTGGACAGCTACCTGATGCGGGCAGACGCTTCCGAACGGTCTCCAATCCCCCCGGATCATCTCGATTTCTTTAAATCCCTGGCCCTTTTTTACCGGACCGATGATTATATTTTTGTGCATGCCGGGCTGCGCCCCAGAGTCCCTTTGGAAAAACAAGAACCTAAAGACATGCTGTGGATCCGCGATAAGTTTTTGAGCTCAAGGTTTGATTTCGGCAAGCGTATTATTTTCGGGCATACTCCTTTTCCGGAACCTTGCATAAGACCGAACAAAATCGGGATCGATACCGGAGCTGTCTACGGCAATCGTCTGACGTGCGTTCAATTACCGGAGTTATTGTTTTTCTCAGCCTAATTATCCCCAACCATCAGGGAGGTAGCCATCTGGGTTCCATGAAAATTTATTCAGCAATCACCATTTTACTGATTCTTTTAATTGCCACTGTTGCCCGGGCTGAAAGACTGGCCATCACCTCTGAGGTGGCCAATATCCGTTCCGGACCGGGCACAGAGCACGATATTTTGTGGAAAGTGGAAAAGTATCACCCGATTATCGTTATTGATCAGTCCAACTCCTGGTATCACTTCAAGGATTTTGAGGGAGACAAGGGCTGGGTGCATCAATCATTGGCCGGCAAAATGGAGACGGTCATTACCACAAACGAAATCAGTAATATCCGTTCCGGACCGGGCACAGAAAACAACATATTATTTAAGGTCGAAAAGGGAATACCTTTTAAAGTCCTCAGCCACAAGGGAAGCTGGATTCAAATTGAACATGCCGATGGCGACAAGGGGTGGATAAACAAGAAGTTGGTCTGGTAAGCACGGACTCTGATGAATACATTTGGGTTCATTGAAAATAAGAGGAAACTGATTGCGGGTGTTGGTTCGGCGCTCATCGATATTCTTGCGTTGGAAGCAGAGGAATTTTTAGTTCATGCCGGGGCGGCCAAGGGCGGTATGCTTTATGTGGATAAAGAGCATATTGAACAAACACTGAGGCATGCGAAAAGTATACCCAAGAGGGTTCAGGGCGGTTCAGCCTGCAATACCATTGTCGGCATCGGCAAACTCGGGGGAAAAGCCCGATTTATCGGAAAGTGCGGGGCCGGCCCGATGGGTGATTTTTTCGAAGATGAACTTCGCAGACAGAACGTCGAGCCTGCACTGCTTCGGTCCGGGTCGCCAACCGGAAGGGTTTTGTCCATTGTCACGCCGGATGCGCAAAGGTCCATGCTCACATTTCTGGGTGCCTCTGCAGAGGTGCAGCCGGAAGAGATAACGGCCCGGCACTTTAAAAATGCGGCTGTCGTCCATATCGAGGGATATTTGATTTTCAACCAGGATTTAATTCTGGCCGTGCTGGAGGCTGCCAAGGCTGCCAAAGCAGCGGTTTCCCTGGATCTTGCCAGCTACACCGTGGTCGAAGAATCCAGGGAGTTTTTGCAGTACATCGTCAATAAATATGTAAACATTGTTATGGCCAATGAAGATGAAGCCCGCGCTTACACCGGGCAATCCGATCAACGGCGAGCCATCAAAGATCTGGTCGAGGCGGCTGATATTGCGGCGCTCCTGGTTGGAAAGCGCGGAAGTTACATCGGGCATGGTAGCAATATCGTTGCCGTAAAAGCAAAAGGCGACGGCCATGCGGTCGATACTACCGGGGCCGGAGATCTTTGGGCATCCGGTTTCCTTTACGGACTGGTGAATGGGTATCGGTTGGATAAATGCGGCGAACTCGCTTCTGCGTGCGGTTATGAAGTCTGCCAGGTCGTGGGCACAAAAATTCCTGATGAGGGATGGCAGCGGATCCAGAAATTGTTGGTGAAATGAGGGTGCTAAAATTGACTTGTAAACTTTGTTTAATTCTTAACAGGGAGATTTTGTAAAAGCTCCGATGACTTCCGGGGAGGGCAAATGGCCAGGAAAAAAAAGATAACCCGCAAACAGCTGCTAAAAGAACCCGACGAGTTTATGACCCTTACGGGCAAATTAATCCAATTCGCCGGAACCCATAAAACCCAAATAACCTATGCTGTCATTGCAATTGTTGCTCTGGCACTGATTGTATCGGCTTACCGTTTTTTTTCAATTAGGGCTGAAAACAATGCCATGGCTATGCTGAATCAGGCAGTGGCAAAATACCAGCTCTCCGTCAAAGACAGCGATTTTAAAGAAGCCTACAGTGCTGTTTCCGGAGACTTCCAGCAAATTTTAAAAAAATATGGCAGTAAAAAAGGGGGAAAACTCGCCCGCGTCAGCTATGCCAATATTTGTTTTGATGCCGGCCAATACGAGCAGGCCATCGAGCTCTACAAAGCAGCCCTGAATGATTTCGCAGACCACCCCTTCGTTTATCATCTGATTCTAAGCGGTATCGGTTATGCCTATGAACAATTGAATGACGATCAAACAGCCGTATCCTATTTTGAAAAGATCACCGTTTCCGATGAGCCCGTTATGGGGGGCGAAGCCCTTTTCAACATCGGTGTTATCTATGAAAAATTCGGCGAAAAAGAAAAAAGCAACCAGGCCTTTGACCAGATTCTCTCCAACTACCCGGATTCAATCTACATAAACCTTGTCAAGGAAAGGCCGGGCAAATAAAAACGGTTAATTGAGTCATTCTCAATTAACCGTTAAGGAGGAAAGCAGATGAAATTTATTAGGCGATTATAAGAAATGCAAATCTCTTGCCATTTTCCTGAATTTTCAAGAAATATTTTGGTTGAAACATATTTAACTATAAAATCAATTGGTTAAGAAACTTTAAATTCCAGACGATTCATCTCATATACTGTAAATTTGACCCGTAAAATTGCCCGCCGTTCATTTTTTTGAACCCGCTCCATGCCAATTCAAGATAACCTGCTAATTTTATTATAATTGAATCCGTTCTCCTCGGGTTCAAAATCTTGAACTTTAGTGCTGCAATAAAAAAAACATACAACCCTTTGATACTCTAAGCGCCACCGGTTTTCATGGTTTTGAACCCGTTTCCAGATTGTACTTCTTCAGCTTTTGATTCAATCCACTTTTACCAATGCCCAGCAATTCGGCCGCATGGGCCTGAACATTGTTGGTCATTTTCAAAGCCCGTTCGATTAGCGCTTTTTCTATCATCGCCAGGGTATCATACAGCTTTGCATTGGCAGGTATGCCGTCAAGATGTAAGGTATTATAGACATCGTCCCTGAATCCTCTGGGCAGATCAGAAACGGTAATCGTGTCCCCCGGACAGAGAATCATAACGCGTTCTATCACATTTTCGAGTTCGCGCACATTCCCGGGCCAACTATAATCATAAAAAAGACGATCAACATCCTGATCAACACCGGTTATGGCAATATCCGATTTTCGTTCATCCGCATACTTTTTAATAAAATGATCGACCAGCAGTCTGATGTCTTCCCTGCGCCCCTTTAAGGAGGGCAGCTTTATATAAACCACATTCAATCGATAATAAAGATCTTCCCGGAAGCGGCCCTTGAGCATCTCCTCTTGCAGGTTCTTGTTGGTTGCCGCAATGATACGAATGTCGACTGACAAAGTGCGTACCCCTCCGACTCGCTCAAAAACTTTTTCCTGCAATACCCGTAAAAGTTTCACCTGCAGGCCCTGGGAGAGCTCACCGATCTCATCAAGAAAAAGAGTTCCGCCATCCGCCAGCTCAAAGCGTCCTTTTTTCATTGCTACAGCTCCGGTAAAAGCGCCCCTCTCGTGACCGAAAAGTTCACTTTCCAGCAGGCTTTCCGCTAGAGCCGAACAATTCACAGCGACAAAAGGTTTGTCCCTGCGCGAGCTGTTGAAGTGAATCGATTTTGCTACCAGCTCCTTGCCCGTACCGCTTTCACCCTGGATCAATACCGTTGCATTGGAGGGTGCGACTTTTTGAATGGTTTCAAATACATCGCGTATGGCTTTGCTTTTTCCAATAATATTGCCGAAACGATATTGAGATTCAACCGCATCGCGCAATCGCCGATTCTCTTTGACGACCTGATAGACAGAGATGGCTTTTTTGACGTAAATAATAAGCCTTTCGTTGTCAAATGGCTTGAGGATATAGCTGTAGGCGCCCTTTTGCATGGCCTCCACCGCCTTATCGATGGTCCCATGGGCCGTCATCATAATGACGGGCAGGTCCGGGTTGGCGGCCTTGATGTTTTCAAGCAACTCGATGCCGTCCATTTCAGGCATTTTCATATCGGTTAAAATCAAATCGACGTCCGAGGTTTGCTGGATTTCGATCGCCGCCTTGCCGCTATCGGCCGTTAGAATTTCAAAACCTTCTTCTTCCAAAATGGTTTTTAATACGAGCAGATAATTTTTTTCATCATCAACGATAAGGATCGTTTCCATGATTTCATCCCTCTTTGGGCCGGCTGCGACAGATAAAAACAAACGGCCCAGCTGCAATCAAGGGGTCAGCAGTCGGAAGTTTTATGGCCCGCCCAAAAGGCGCAAAATTAAACCGCTGTCCGCCTCCGGCGGATTAAATTGTTTCTTTCTGATACACCGGTATCTCTACCGTGACGCAAGTGCCCCGCGTCGATCGGTTTGCAATCTGAATGCTTCCGCCATGCGCTTCAATGATGTTTTTGACAACCCCCAGCCCAAGCCCCGATCCCTTTTCCTTGGTGGTAAAAAAAGGATCCCATATTTTTTCCAAATTGTCCTCCGGTATCCCCTTGCCCTCATCATTAAAATCAACGGCCACAAAGCCACCCCTTGTAGTTACTTCAACCTGGATCCTGCCGCCGCCGGGCATAGCCTGCATGGCGTTCATAAAAATATTTAGAAAAGACTGATACAGCATTGTTGAATCAGCAAAAACTTCCGGCAACCCATTTTGGTAATTTTTCTTGATAATGAAGCCCTCCTCTTCAATTTGAGGGGCCAGAAAGGTTATATTCTTTTCAATGACCTCCTCCAGGCGGCAGGGTGCCAGATTGGGACTGCTTGGCCTGGCGAAATTAATAAACTCGGTAATGATTTTGTTGAGGCGCCCGGATTCTTCTACGATAATGTCAGGAATGGTATTTGAGGGATCAAACTTGATTACCTTTTTCTTCAGCAGCTCAGCCGAACTCCTGATGATACCCAATGGGTTGCGAATTTCGTGTGAAATAGCGGCGGCCATCTCACCGATGGCGGATAATTTTTCTGCCTTGCTCAAGCTTTCCTTCAGGCGCATCTGCTCCTCCGCCCTTTTCTGGATGATGCCTTCACCGCGTTTGACCACAAAGATCAGGACCACAAACAAGGCACCGATCAGCACTGTGCAGGCGACAATGACCAGGATCTGATATCTGAATATGGCTTTATATTCTTCTGATAAATCCTGAACGATTTCAACTACTCCAATAACATCTCTGGTGAATTCGCCCAGCGGTCTGTTCCAGCGCAGGGGAGAAAAAGTAATTAGTCGGACTTCTTTTGGAAAACCGAGAAGAATTTGAAAGAAATTGCCCCGCTGGATTAAATTGGAATTGGATTGGCCCTCCAATGCCAGTTGATATCCGGTGCCCCCAAAATTTTTTCTGCCCATCAGGGCCGGGTCAAAACTGTAGGAGATGGTATCGTTCAAGCTGTATATGTTCAATGATTCAACCTTGAAGCTGTGCATGGTGTTGCGCACCAAATTATCCATACGTTCAAATTGCTCTTTATCGCTGAGCTGAATTTTGCCAAAACGCATTCCGATCGGTATAATAAACTGCAGCACGACCTGATGATTCAGGTTTTCAATAAGCGCATGCGCGTAATTCTCGCTGTTTCGCAGCTGCAGCGATCTGACCCAGATGTTATTCAGCACCGATAGTATGATGATCACCAAAAAAATGACGGTGATCCCGCTATAGGTAAAGTATTTAACCAGCCTAAATGGCTTGATTCTCTCTTCGGGCGCAATGTTTGTCATATGCTGTCTAACCTTATGATATCGAATAGTTATCGATCAGGCTATATGGAAACTAACGATTAAAGTCAAGTTAAAGCTAAGGTGATCCGAACAACAAGCGTATCAGGAATGGTCAGGTTACAGCAAACATTTTTCAAAAAATTGACGCTCAGGGAAAACACGGCGGTTCTGCCCCATCTAAAGCAGTAAAAATATTTATTTGAAAACGAACCGCAATACTTGATAACATACCGATAATATAGTAATTAATATAGAATTCATTTTTTTGCCACCGGAATAATGGGTATTGGCGCAAAACTTGCAATAATTCGGCGAAAGGTCAGGGTATACCCTGCCGGTAAGAATTCCGGGCAACCATCTAATGTTTATGATTCGTGCTTTTTCTGATCGGGGGATTCAGCAATAACAAGGATATTACCGAAACATAATGGGTAGTTAATCAAATCAGCAGTGGCGGGGCAAACTGCCCTGCCTTTTTTAGACCCCATATATAGTAATTAGCTAAAAGAATAACACAATATAATGTAACTGACTGTAATTAAATGAAAATTAAGCTCAATTAACTTGACTTAAGTGAAATTATATGTAATTAATTATAATAGATGAGAAATTAGATTTACGGCAAACCATCTAATTTACATAATGCGGTATGCGGAACAATTTTCTATGAATAGCAAAAACCGTCTTAAGGAAACCAGAGAATCTCTGCTGTTGAGCAAGGCAGAACTTGCAAGAGAAGCAAGGGTTTCTCCGCTTACAATTGCACGTATAGAAAGTGGCATGCCCTGCCGAATGGAAACCAAACGCAAGATTCTCTTGGCACTTGGCTTAAAACTTCAGGATAAGAATAAAATTTTTAAGGACTGAGCGAACTCATGCTTTTCGGTAAAAAAGACCACCTGGTGGGTCTGGACATTGGTTCTAGATCATTGAAAGCTGCCGAAGTCGAAGAATCCAAACGGGGATACAGTCTGAAAAGATTCGGCATCGCTGATTTGCCCTCCGGTGCCATCGAGGATGGTGCAATTAACGACCCGGAGGCTGTAGCCGACTCGATCCGACAGCTATTTAAGGCGTTTAACATCAAAGAGAGCAATGTGGCGATTTCGATCGGAGGCTACTCGGTCATTGTAAAAAAAATCAGTGTCCAAACGATGGATGAAGCCCAGCTGCAAGACACGATTCAATTTGAAGCCGAACAATACATACCTTTTGATATCAGCGATGTGAACCTCGATTTTCAGATACTTGGAGAAAACGAAAATAACCCGAATCAAATGAACGTGTTCTTGGTTGCCGCCAAAAAAGAAATGGTCAACGATTATGTCAACGTTGCCAATCTGGCCGGATTGAATCCGTGTATCGTAGATGTCGAAGCGTTTGCCTTGCAAAACACATTTGAAGCAAACTATGACATCAATAGCGAAAATGTCGCGCTTATCGACATTGGCGCGAGCAAAACCTCACTTAATATTCTCAAGAGCAACTCATCTGTATTCATGCGAGATGTTTCCCTTGGATGTTCACAGATAAATCAAAAGATCGTATCTCTAATCGATTGTTCTTATGAAGAGGCTGACCAATTAAAATACGGTGATAAAACCGATCGCGTCTCCGCCGAAGATCTGAGGGGTATTATTTCATCGGTGGTGTCAGACTGGTGCACCGAAATCCGGCGGGCTCTTGATTTCTTTTATTCCACCTACCCGGATGACCAGATTAAAAAAATCATTCTCAGCGGTGGAGGTGCCAATATCGCTGAATTTCGCGAACTGTTGGCCGTTGAAGCCTCGGCCGAAGTGGACACCATCAATCCCTTTAAAAATTTTTATGTCGATGATGACCGTTTCGATCCTGCATACATGAAAGTAATTGCACCCCAGGCTGCCATTAGCATGGGCCTTGCTATGAGAAGGGTGGATGACAAATGATACGGATAAACCTGCTTCCTTTTCGATCGGCCCGTAGAAAAGAAAATGTCCGTCGCCAGGTCTCATTGTTTTTGCTCAGTTTGATCCTGGTTTTACTCGCATTATTCTACTTTAATTTCAGCTTAAATTCCAAAATCAGCAAGTTAAGGCAACAGATTGTCACAACGACAGCTGAACTGGAAAAATACAACGAAATCAATAAAGAAATAGCAAGAATCAAGCAAACCCTGGAAAATCTCAGAAAAAAGATGGCGGTTATTGATTTGCTCGACAATAATCGTCATGCTCCGGTCAGGCTGCTCGATACAATGACAAAGATGATTGTGCCCAAGCGGATGTGGTTTACGCTCCTGCAGGAAAAAGATCAAAGTCAGGTGCTCATTCTCGAGGGGATCGCTCTGGACAATAAGACGGTGGCGGACTTCATGGTTCGTTTGCAAGGTTGCGGGCTGTTCAGCGCTGTAAATTTGAAGACCCTGAAGCACAAGGGACTGCTAAATCATAATCTAAAGATGTTTCAAATTTCCTGCGTAAAGGCAGCTCCTGAAGCACCGGAAGTCCAACCAGACCAGACAAAGGCCAAAACATAATGGAAAAAAACGCAAGTTCGCTTGAATCTTTTTTTGATAAAATCGAAGAACTCACCAAGCTTCAGCGGATACTGATATCCGCGGGCATCTTTGTACTCCTTATCGGTTTTTTTGTCTACTTTTTGTATATGCCAAAATTTAAAGAAATCGACAAGCAAACCGATGCGCTCGACAAGCTTGAAAAAAAGCTAGTTACAGCCAAGCGAAATGCCGAGTCTTTGCAAGCATTTCAGGCAAAAATGAAAGAAGCCGAAGCACAGTTCAAGATGGCAATGCGTGCGCTTCCGGAGAAAGAGGAAATTCCTTCCTTGCTTACGAGCATTTCAAAATCAGGCCAGGATGTCGGGCTGGAGTTTTTGCTGTTTGAACCTAAACCCGAGGTTAAAAAAGACTTTTATGCGGAAATACCCGTAGCAATCAATGTCACGGGAAGCTACCATCAGATGGCCATGTTTTTTGACAGAGTTGCACGGCTGTCCCGCATTGTCAACGTAAGAGATATAAATATGAACCCGGGCAAAGAAGGCCAAAATCTGTCTGCGTCGTGTACGGCCGTGACATATAAATTCGTGGAGCCGGCACCCAGTGCTCCGGCTAAAAAGAAATAAAAGATTTCCAGTATAAGGCCAATCCGGTATATTATGAAAAAATACCTTGTTCTTATCCGAAATTTAGTCTGTCTTCTTGGTTTGTGCACTTTTTTATGGAGCTGTGAACAGCCGACTGAGCCGCTGCCAAAGCCCAAAGTGGTCCGTAAAAAAATTATTGCCAGGCCAACGAAACCCGCTGCCCAGGTTGAAACGACGATTGTAAGCCCAACCGCGCCAAAATCTGCGTCAGCGGATACGCAACCGCAAAAGGCGGAAACGGGCACCCCGACGATGATCGCTAAAAGTGAAGAAGCGACAGCAAATCCTGAGGTCGGGTCGCAAACGCAAGCATCAAAAAAACCCGCAATACGCCCAAAATCCGAGATCTCGGCAACCCCCCAACCGGAGCCGGCCCCAAAACCGCAGGCCGGCGATGCAACGGAAACCGGCCAGGCCCAGATGGCCGCAGTTCCCGGGCAGCCGCCGATTTACAACCCCAAAGGCAAAACAGATCCCTTTGAACCCTTGTTCAAAGAGAAGGAGGTTGTCGCCCAAGTCAAAACCAAAAAAAGAGAAAAGCGTATTCCGCGGACACCTTTAGAAAGAATTGCTTTGGACCAGTTGAAGCTTGTTGCCATCGTGACGGCGAAAAGCGGCAATCGTGCGATGGTCGAAGAAGCATCGGGCAAAGGATATATTATTACCAAAGGCACCTATATCGGCACCAACGCGGGAAAAGTGCTCAAAATAGATAAGGATAAGGTTATTGTCGCAGAAGAAATTGAGGACATGTCGGGCAACGTCAGTGTTCGTAATACAGAATTAAAACTTCCGAAGCCTCCTGGAGAATTATAAGATGATTCACCCAATTCAAAAATTTTGTCGAAAAACGATCCCCATCATTCTTTTGTTCATCTTGCCGGTGATATTGTTCTATGGATGTGCTTCCAACAAAGCTGCCGAAGGACTGGCTGAGGAAAACAAACTCATCACCGACATTATCGCGAGTGAAGACGCCGACTCTACCATCGTAACGGTGAAAAGCAACCGCATGCTGACCTACACGTCGATCAAACAGGACTTTCCCCTGGGCGTGCTGTTTCATTTCCCCGACACCGCGCTCAGCAATATTGAAACGGTATATTCGCCGCCGGAAAACGATGCAATCAGCTCGATCAAAGTTGCGGAAATAAAAGAGGACGGCATACCCACCGGGACGCGGCTGTTTATTGCATTAAAGAAAGACATTGCCTATGACGTCTCCCCCGATGAAGGAGGTCTAAACATTGTTTTTCCCAAAACAGCCGCTGCTGTGGTGCAATCCGAACCCGCTGAGATCAAAGAAGAGACCGAAGCGGCACCGGTGATTGAAAAGCCGGTACCCGTGGCCACCCGGCTGGAATCGGTTTCCGCGACCCCGCTGCAGAAAAATGTCGTCATCAACGTCAAAGCAGACGGCACGATAAAAAACTACAAATCGTTTTCCGTCGACAACCCACCCCGGATTGTCTTTGACATGTTTAACCTTAAAAGCCCCTATCAAAAGGAGCAGCGGCTCGAAGTTAAATCCAAATGGGTGAAACAGGCGCGCCATTTCGGCCACCCCGACAAGGTCAGACTTGTGCTGGACACCTATAAGCCTTATTTGAGCCAGTTTTCGGCCACCCCGACTGACAGCGGCCTGCTGATACATGTCGGGCAAAAACCGCCTGTGGAATCTCAAGCTGCAGCCGCCGCCCCGGCCCAGCCCCCGGCAAAAGACGAAAAGCAAGAGCCACCGGCGGAAACAGCTATCGCATACGGCAAACCCGCCTGGGTCAACCGGATTGATTTTTCGAGTGAAGCAGCCGGAAAATCGGCTGTTATCATTGGGACAACCCGCCCGGTAAAATACGAAATTAAAAAAGTCGGGGATAAAAGACTCCATCTAACCCTTTTCGATACCGATTTGCCGGACTACCGCAGGCGCGCGCTCATCACCACCCGCTTTGAAAGTGCCGTCGATCGCGTCACGCCGGTGACATTAAAGGACCCCCAGAAAGATACCTTGTTTGCCATTGAGTTGCGCGAAGCGGTGCCCTATTATGTCAAGCAATCCGAAAACATCATCCGGGTAAATTTCGAAGCTTCCTCCATCCCGCCCAAACCCTATGAAGACGCTCAGCTGCCGGCCTGGAAGAAAGTAATCTCCGAGGCAGAAAGCGGGTCCGAAGCAAAAGTCGCAACAGCCGGAACACCGGCGGGTGTCGCCGGGGCCAAGGAAGTAAAATTATCCAAACCGGAAGAGGAATTATCCCTGGAAGAACGTCTGGCAGGCGCCACAAGCGAGAAGAAATACACCGGGGAAAAGATTGCCCTTGATTTTTTCGACACGGATATCAAAAATGTCTTCCGGATTTTAAGAGAAATCAGCGGCAAAAACTTTGCCATCGACAAAAATGTGACCGGCAAGGTCACACTTACGCTGGACAAGCCGGTTCCCTGGGACCAGGTTCTGGATCTGGTGCTCAAGATGAACCAGCTCGGCGTGACCATGGAAGGCGATATCGTCCGTATTGCCACTCTGACGACTCTGGCCCAGGAAGAGAAACTCAAGCAGGCGGCGTTAAAAGCCGAGCAAGCCGCCCAAAAACAGCAGGAAGCGCTTGAACCGCTGTTGACCGTATACCTTCCGGTGAACTATGCCAATGCCCAGACCGAGGTAGAACCCCACGTAAAAACTATTCTTACCGAAGGTCGCGGCAGCATCAGTGTCGATGCGCGCAACAATCAGATAATTTTGACCGACACGGCGGCCAAGATCAAACAGGCCAAGGAAATCGTTGGAAAAATAGACCAGGTGACTCCTCAGGTCATTATCGAGGCCAGAGTCGTTGAAGCCAATACCGATTTCTCAAGAGACCTGGGCTTCGACTGGGGTGAAGTCACCCTCGGCCAATTCAGTATCGATGGCCTCGATGTGGGGCCGACCACCTTCACGGCCAATAATTTACCGGAGGACGCCAATGGCGCCCTGGGTTTCAATTTCTTTAAACTGGGTGGAACGGATTTTACCATTATCGACGCAAGCCTGGAAGCCGCCGAGAGCGAGGGGAAAACCAATATTCTGTCGGCTCCCAAAATTGTTACTCTGGACAACAAGAAAGCAAGAATTAAACAGGGATTTGAAGTGCCCTACCTGGAGCGGGATTCTTCCGGCAATGCCACGGTTCGATTCAAAGATGTGGATTTATTGCTGGAGGTAACACCCCATGTAACGCCTGACAATCGAATTTCCATGGATATCTATATTACCAAAAACGATGTGGTCGATCCAACCGCCCCCGAGCCGGCCTTATCGACCAATGAGGCTGAAACGCAGATCCTGATGGACAATGGTGATACGGTGGTCATCGGCGGCATTCTTAAATCCTCCAAATCATGGGACGAATCGGGAATTCCCGGATTAAGAAAAATGCCGGGCCTGGGCTGGCTGTTTAAGAGCCAATCCGATGAGGATGATAAACGCGAACTCTTAATTTTTCTTACACCACAAATCGTCAGACTCGAGCAGAAAAGATTGTAGCACACCCTTTTCACGGCGTACCCCAAAAAAATGCGAATGGGTTTTTCCCATTCGCATTTTTTTATCTTAGCCGGCTAAGCTCAGCCTCGGCCTGCTCCGCTGCGGGGCTGTCAGGCGCCAGATAGATCACTCTTTCGTATTCAGCAATCGCTTTTTTATAATCTCCTGCCAGCTGATAGGTTTTGCCAAGATCGTAATGTAATGCGGGAATGTTGGGGGCAATTTTGACGGCCTTGCTCAGCCTGGAGATCGCTTCGGGCAATTGGTCCATGGCAACATAAGTTCTGGCAAGACCCCGCAAGGCAATAATATATTCCGGCTGCAGCTCCAGGGCCTCGAGATAGTATTTTTCCGAGCGCCCATAATCTCCCTTCCCATAGTAAGCCGCCCCCAGGTTGGATAGCGGCAGATGCGGGGTGGCATAGAGAACATTCTGGATGGCTTTTTTATAATATTCAATGGCTGAGTCCCATCTTTGCAATCCTGCATAGGCGTTTCCCAGACTGTTCATGGCCGGGGCATAGTCAGGCTTCAAATCCAGGGCATTTTTAAAATGCACAATCGCCTGGTCGTATTTTTCCAGGCCCATGTAAGCAAGGCCCATATCATTTTGAATATAATAATCCTGGGGCAGCAGTGCTTCGGCGTTCGACAGATGCCTGAGGGCCATGGCATAGTCGCCGTTTCTCAAATAAGCTTCACCCAGGTTTCTTGAGGCTTCACCCTCCTTTGTGCGATCCTTAGAGGTTTCGGCACACGAGACCATAAAAATGATCAAAAATAGAATACCCGCTGTGCGAACGAGACGATGCGTATACATGCTTTTATTCCTTCGGATTTGGCTTTTAGAAATTAAAAGTTCATTGCTTGATCTGTATTTAGATTTTCTTCAAATTCAAAAACCCGGCTATTTCTTCCGCGGTGCGATTCACAAATTTTTTAAAGTCTTCTCCTTGCAAAGGTTTGCCGGGTTCCGGTATTTTTTTTACACCCCGCGGTTTTATGTATACCGGCGCATTGATCAGGCCGGGATCAGGAGTGATTTCAAATTCCGGCGGGAAACGCTGTTCAAAATACATTTCCTGGAAGCCCGCAAATTTGATTGCATGTGCGGTTGAATCGATTACGGCGGTATCATTTTTTTCTAAAATGCCGCGCTGCCGTGCAGCCACAAGTCCGGCCAATGATTCTCCGCCATGGGTACAGGCAATATGTCCGTTGCGGTTGGCCGTAATCTCCCAATCCATAATATCCTGCTCTTTGACCTCGATAAAGAAAACTTTCTGCCGCCCGGCGATCTGATTGTAGCGCTCCACCAGATAAATGACTCTCGGCATAGAAACGGGGTTGCCGATCATGGCGGCCTGGGCCACGCTGGGCTTTACGTTTACCGGCTCAAAGCGGCGTTTACCCGCATCGGGTTCCAGGTAATACCGAAAAACCGGATTGGCATGTTCGGACTGGACACCTATGATTTTCGGCAGGTCCCTGATGACACCGGCATGATAAAACTTCAGAAAACCGCTTAAGATGGCCGTCATATTTCCGGCGTTTCCAATGGGCAGGATCGCCGCCAGTTCGCCAACATCATATTCGAAATCCTGTGCAATCTCGTATGCATAGGATTCCTGTCCCAGTATCCGCCAGGCATTTTTAGAATTCAAAAGGGCCACATTGTAATGCTCAGACAGAACCTCGACAACTTTCATGCAATCATCAAAAACACCGGGGATTTCAATGACGGTTGCGCCGCTGCCCAGCGGTTGTGCCAACTGCTGCGGGGTAACCTTTTTATGAGGAAGCAGCACCGCCGATTTGATTCGGGTGGATAGATAAGAGGCATAAAGCGCTGCAGCCGCAGAGGTGTCGCCGGTAGATGCACAAATTGCCAGCACGTCTGAAACCCTGCCACTTTGCAGCATATACTGGATATAGCTCAGGGCGCTGGCCATGCCGCGGTCTTTGAATGACGCGCTGGGGTTTTGTCCATCGTTTTTAAAATAAAACCGCATGCCCACCTTTTGCTGCAGCAGCGAATTGGCTTCAATCAGAGGGGTGTGACCTTCTCCCAGATAAACGACGGATTCCAGCGGAATAATCGGACCAATAAATTCGTGGTACCGGTAGATGCCTTTCAAAGCCGGTTCGTTCAGCATTCGACGATAATCGAAGATACGCTGCCAGCGCTCGCCGGTTGTGTTTTTTAAATGCCCAAACTCCAGATCATGGATAAGCAGAACCTGGCCGCAATCCGGACATATGTACAAAAGCTTTTCAATACCATGCTCCCCCCCGCAGCCCAGGCAGCGATAAACCAGCCGGCCTTTATGACGGGGCAGGATTTCAGCCCGTATATCTTGTGGAAATTGATCCAGTTTCACGCTTCGATTTTCTCCATGTCACCCATATAGGGCCTGAGCGCTTCAGGGATGAGGACCGAACCATCAGCCTGTTGACAATTCTCGAGCAATGCGGCCACCGTGCGCCCAACCGCAAGCCCGGAACCGTTTAATGTGTGGACCAGTTCGGTTCCTTTCCGGCCTTTTTTTCTATACCTGATGTTGGCGCGTCTGGCCTGGAAATCCTCAAAATTGCTGCATGAGGAGATTTCTCTGTAGACGCCCTGAGCCGGCATCCACACCTCTATATCATAAGTCTTCGCGGCGGCAAATCCCAGATCGCCTGTGCATAGCTCGACAACCTGATAGGGAAGGTTCAATTTTTTTAAAATGCTCTCAGCTGCCGATAGCAGCGTTTCAAGCTCATCATAAGAAGTTTCAGGTACTACGAATTTAACCAGCTCAACCTTATTGAACTGATGCTGCCGGATAAGGCCCCGGGTATCCTTGCCGTAGGAGCCCGCTTCCGATCGAAAGCAGGGCGTATAAGCGCAATAATAAATCGGCAAGCGCTCAGCATCCAAAATTTCTCCCTGATGTATGTTGGTGACCGGCACTTCAGCTGTGGGTATCAAGAAATAATCCCAGCCGGAAATTTTGAAAAGATCTTCTTCGAATTTAGGCAGTTGGCCCGTATGGGTCATCGTTTCCCGGTTTACGATAAAGGGCGGCAGCACTTCTTCAAACCCATGCGAACCGGTATGGATATCGAGCATAAAATTAATAAGGGCTCTCTCCAACTTGGCCCCCGCGCCAAAATACAGCGGAAACCGGGCACCGGTAATCCGGGCGGCTCTATCAAAATCCAGAATGCCAAGGCCGGCTCCCAATTCCCAGTGGGGTTTGGATTTGAAGCCAAATTCGGGCAATTCACCAACAGTTTTCATGACCGGGTTGTCCGATTCATCCTTTCCCCTGGGAACCGAAGCATGGGGTACATTCGGCAACTCTAAAAGAATTTGTTGGACCCGGTCCTCGTTTCGCGCAAGCTCCTTGTCCAATTCTTTAATTCTTGATGCGACTTCACGCATTTCGGCCACTCTGGCGCTTGCATCCTCACCGGCCTTTTTCATCCCGGCGATCTGATCTGATACCACATTGCGCTGGTGCCGCAGGCCCTCGATATCCAGAAGAATCGCCCTGCGTTCTTCATCGCATCGGTTAAAAGTTTCGAGATCCACGGTTAGACCCCGCTCATTCAAGGCGTTTTGAACTTGAGACAAATTTTGTCTCACAAACTTGATTTCCAGCATTTTAATCCTTATAATAAATATTTTATGACCCATCCCGATAAGGAATGATATTAGAAATTTAAGTATCGCCGGAGTTACCACGCAGAGGTGATTTAGTCAACGATTAATCAAGCTTGGCATGTATCATCTATACTTGCCGAACGTAATCAAGCCGATAATTTACGGATAGGGAGAAAGGCATGGAGGAAATTCAGATTACCAAAGGTCAGATCCGTGATGATATAAAAAAAAATCTGTCTGCATTCTCACAAAAAGAACTTGCTGAAAAAACTAAAAAAATAGAAAACAGTCTTTTTGAATTTGCCAATTTTTTAGAATCTAAAATTGCGCTGCTGTATGTTAACAGTGATAACGAAGTTCCGGCAGGCAATATCTTAACCCGAAGCTATCAATACGGCAAAATCGTGGTTTTGCCTATATTTGACACCCAGACTTTCAGAATGGAATTGATGAAAGTCGACAATCTTGATTCTGATCTCCATCCCGGCCCCAGAGGAGTTCTGGAACCCAATCCCTCAACGTGCAAGATTGTTCCGATTGAAAATATTGATATTGCAATTATACCTGGGATCGCTTTCGATGAAAAAGGGGGCCGTATCGGTACCAGT
>Ga0209536_100001425_pt1 | contig 39853 bp, 33 predicted proteins | sample DeeMarSeWOR28_12_FD_187461 | JGI IMG/M metagenome (GOLD analysis project Ga0209536, IMG submission 187461) | Marine sediment microbial communities from White Oak River estuary, North Carolina - WOR-2-8_12 (SPAdes) (version 2) | ecosystem: Environmental > Aquatic > Marine > Intertidal zone >... | reverse complement strand
TGCTTCTGGCCAGCCCACCAAGGATCTGGTCGAGGCTGGTGACGGTATGGCCGAGACGATCAGCCGCCATCTCCTCGAGCTCGCAGAGCCGGCAGAAGACCACCCTTGATACCGCTAAAGCGGGAGCAAATGTCCTGAATGTCGGCAACCTGCGAGGGACTCAAATCGGCGCTTTCGACGGTTTTGATCTCCAGCATGGTGAATCCGTGGCGAGGAATTGTGAAATATTTCTTAATCCCTGCCTTTTTAAGAACGGCGAGGGTCATCGTGACGACGATCGCGCCGGTGACCGGCTTCCTTCAGCGCGAGCCGGTCGACGGTGCTCCCGCCACGGAGCGGACCGAGGTTCGCATCGCGTACACGTCGACCGCGCTCTACTTCGGCATGACGATGTACGACTCGGCCCCCGGCCTGATCCTCGGCAACATCCTCCAACGCGGCGGGTGGATCGACAAGGACGACAACGTCCGCATCGCCATCGACACGTACCTGGATCGACGAAACGCCTACATGTTCGAGATCGGCGCCCTCGGCGCTCAGGACGACGCCCTGATCTCGGACGAGTCGACCGAAGACTGGAACTGGGACGGGATCTACACGACCGAAGCCCGCATCACGGACGAAGGATGGGTCCTGGAAGTCGAGATCCCCTTCACGACCATCCGATTCGACGACACCGAGGCGCCCGAGATGGGCATCGCGTTCTTCCGCTCGATCCGCAGGAAGAACGAACAGGTGTACTGGCCCCACATCGGTCAGGAGTACCGGACGGGCATCCGCCAGGTGTCCCGGTATGCGACGCTGACCGGGCTCCGCGACCTCGAGAAGGCCCGCCACGTCGAGGTGAAGCCGTACGGGATCGCCGGGGTGACAGACCAGGCCGATCAGGGGACGGAGACCGACGCCGACTGGGGATTGGACGTGAAGGCGGGGCTCACGTCGAACCTCACGCTCGATCTGACCTACAACACGGACTTCGCGCAGGTCGAGGCCGACAACGTCCAGATCAATCTGACGCGATTCGATCTGTTCTTCCCCGAGAAGAGGGAGTTCTTCCTCGAGCGTGCCGGCCTCTTCGAGTTCGGCGCCCCGCGGGAAGCCGAAGCCTTCTTCTCCCGCCGGGTCGGCCTGGATGCCGACATCGTCGGAGGAGGCCGCGTCACGGGACAAACCGGCCCCATCTCCGTGGGAGCCATGAGCCTTCGGACGGACGACGCCCTGCCGGACGGTGTCACCGACCCCGGCGCCCCGGAGGCCGTGCCGGCCGCCTGGAACTCCGTCGCGCGAGTTCAGGGCTCGGTCCTGCCCCGAACGACCGTCGGGGGCATCGTCACCAGCAAGGAGACCGGTCCCGGGTACAACCGGGTGGCCGGCGCCGACCTGGAGGCTCGCTTCTGGAGCAGCAGCTCACTGCTTCTCTGGGCCGCCCGGGTGTGGGACTCCGACTCGACCCGAACCAACGACGTCACGGGCAGGCCGGAGCGCTCCCACGCCGCCCAGGCCGAGCTGATCCTCCAGAACGACCGCTACATGTTCGAGCTGACGCGCACGGTCATCGGCGAGGCGTACGATCCGGCGCTGGGATTCGTGCGCCGACCCGATCAGAAGCGATGGGGAGGACAGGTCGGCTTTCGACCCCGGTTCGAGACCAGCACGTGGGCCCGGCAGCTCTTCCTGAACCTCGGCGCGAACCACATCGAAGGCATCGACGGACGCAAGCAGTCGCACCTGCGACTGCTCACGGGCCGCCTCGCGTTCCAGTGGGGCGACAACGTGAGCGCCGACGCGACCGAGCGCTTCGAGCGACTGACGGAGCCGGCCTTCATCAATGGTCGAGAGCTTCCCCCGGGTGACTACACCTTCCGACGCCTCTCTGCCCGATACTCGCCGAACCGGGCGCGACAGCTGGGCGTTCGTCTCGACGGCTCGGTGGGCGAGTTCTGGAGCGGGACACGCACGGAGGTCGGAGGCGGGCTCGTGTGGATCATGAACAAGCACCTCACGGTCGACGCCAACGCGAGCTGGAACGACGTCTCCCTGCCCGTGCCCGACGGAGACTTCACGACGGCGCTGGTCAGCACCCGTCTCGAGGCCGCCGTGAGCCGGAGGCTGTTCGCCTATGCCCTGCTCCAGTGGGACGACGTCTCCGATACCTTCCAGGCCAACATCCGTGTGGACTGGATCCATACCCCCGGCAGCGATCTATTCCTCGTCTTCGATACGGGGTACCTCACCGCTCCCCTCGAGGACCCACGCGACACCCGTTGGCTGCGGCGCACGGGTGTCGTGAAGCTCACCTACCTCAAGGCGTTCTGACCTCGAGACACTCCATGCGGGGCCATCGGCCCCGCCCCGGTAGACACATGGGCGCCGAACCCTTCGTAAGGGCACGTGTAGCTAACGTCCGGACGGACGGAGCGATCAACGAATCATGAGCCAGAGAAACCAGCGTTCGAGCCTCGGCGAGTTCGTCGACGAGATCCGGCGGCGCCACGTCGTGCGCTTCGCGCTCGGATACGCCGCGGCCGCGTTCGTCGTGCTTCAGCTGGCGGAGATCGTCTTTCCGGCCTTCGGGATCGGCGAGTCCGGCCTGCGCCTCCTCGTGATCGTGACGGCACTGGGCTTTCCGCCGTCCCTGGTCCTCGCCTGGCTGTACGACTTGACGACCGACGGGATCCGCCGGACGGAAGACCAGGCGTCGAGTCCCGTGCTCCATCGCGTCGCCGCTGGGGGACTCCTCGTCGCGACCGTGGGCGTCACCGGCGCCCTCGGACTGTATCTGGCCCGACAGGGTGTGCTCGACGTTCCGGCATCGGGGACGGACGGCGCGGGACTCTCGCAGGCGGTGGCGTACGATTCTTCCCAGCCGATCCGATCCATCGCCGTGCTTCCGCTCCAGGACTTCTCGCCCGGAGACGATCAGGCGTACTTCACCTCGAGCATGCACGAAGAGCTCATTGCCAAGCTCGGCATGCTCGACGAGATCCGCGTAGTGTCCCGGACCAGCGTCATGCGGTACGCCGGCACGACGACGAGCGTGCCCGACATCGGCAGGGAGCTCGACGTCGACGTGATCGTGGAGGGATCCGTGACGCGCACGCCCGAGCGGACCCGGGTCACGCTGCAGCTGATTCATGCGCCCAGCGACTCCCACATCGAGACACTGCAGTGGGACCGCGCGTCGGTGGAGGACGTCCTCGCCTTCCAGACCGAGATCGCGCAGGAGGTGGTCTCGAAGGTCTCGAATCAGCTCGACGCGTCGGTGATCACGGAGGCGGCCCTGGACGTGGATCCGGCGGCGCAGGACGCGTACTTCCGGGGGAGGTACGAATACGAGCGCGGGACATCCGAAGGATATCGGATGGCGCTCCAGTACTTCGAGGAAGCGGTGCAGCAGGACCCGGAGTTCGCTCCCGCGCTCGCCGGCCTGGCAGGCGCGCGATTCCTCCTCGAGCTCGAGGACACGACCGTGTCCGACGACATGATCCGGCGCGCCCACGAGGAGGCGATGACCGCGACCCGGCTCGACTCGACCTCGGTGGAGGCGCGGGAGGTCCTGACTCTGATCGAACGGGGCATGCCCGGGGTCACGGGCGCGGCCCCGATGATTCCCGCCCCGGAGACGGGCCCGCGCCAGGTGCACGTGCTCGCGCTGCCCAACGGCTCGGATTCGATCGTGATCGACATGACGGTGCTCGACACCGCCTGGGTCGCCGCGGTGACGTCCTTCGGCCAGAGGATCGAGGAACGAGTCCGCCGATGGGCGCCCGACGAGGACGCTCGGCAGGATCAGGCAGACGTCTCCCGCGACGCCCTTCGCGCGCGTCAGTATCTGAGCACCGGACGGTATGCCGAGGCCAGCCGCGTGCTCGAGGACGTCGTCGAGCAGTCTCCCGATATGGACCCGGCCTGGGAGATGCTGCTCCGCGCCTACGTGGCCCAGGGTGACGTCGACGAGGTCGTGGACGTGGTCGACGAGTGGCGCGAGGCCGGCTCGCGCGGCGCCCCCGATCGTGCCAGCGCTCAGGCGCTCGAGCTCGCCGTCGAGGAGGAGGGCGCCGAGGGCTACTGGCGGTGGACGCTCGATCGCTTGAGAGAGCGGGAGATCCAGGGTCAGCCGGCCCCCCGGATGGATTGGGCCACCGCGCACGCGGCGCTCGGAAACGAGGACGAGGCCTTCGCCTACCTCGTGGCGGCCCTCGAACGCGGCGAGCCCGGTGCTCTCGCCATCCGTTCGGACCCGGCCTGGGACGGCCTGCGCGCCGATCCCGAGTTCCGGGAGCTCGCTCGTCAGGCGCAGAAGATCCGATACATGCGGCCCCGGCCTCCGGGAGGCCCGGTCGGACGGTAGTCAGCCCGTCGCCTCGAAAACCCCCGTGCTCCGGTTCTTCCGGACCCCGTCCCAGGGAAAGACCCTGCCGTTCATCGTGATGTAGACACCCGGGGGAAGCACCTGCACAGCCGTCAGTGCACCCCCGAGGTTGAACAGCCCGTCGGAGCTCCCGAACGCGATCGGGATCATCGCCCCCGTGAGGACGATCGTCTTCCCCGGGACCGTCTCGGCGAGGACCCGGGCCGTGTCGACCATGGTGTCCGTGCCGTGCGTGATCACGATGAACGGCTCCGGCGCCTCGCGACAGTTGTTCGCGATGAGGTCTCGATCGGCGTCGGACATCTCGAGCGAGTCGACCATCATGAGGGTGCGGACGCGCACGTCCAGCCGCGACCTGGCCATCTCGAGCATTTCCGGGAGGTGCGTATCCCGGAAGTCGAGCGTGCCGTGGATCTCGTCGTATTCCTTGTCGAACGTGCCGCCGGTCACGAACAGCCGGATCGGGGCCCCGGTCATTCCGGCGCCCCCACCGCGCTCACCATCGACCGGCCGCCCGCTCCTTGCCGGGAAGAATCTCCAGACACGTGGTCCACCATCCTGTGAGGATCGTCTCGACGAATTCTTCAGGAAGCTTCTCCGCCCGCATCTCGCTCGCCAGGGCCTCGTGGTCGTAGCGCACCGGAACGAAGTCGACCGAGAGCGCGCGGCCCTCCGCCTCGAGCAGCGCGTACCACACCTCGGTCCGTCCGTCGTTGGCCGGTCGCCCCAGCGCTCCGACGTTCACGAAGGCGCGGAACGAGCTTCCCGCCACGCCGGGCGCTCCCAAGGCGGCGCCCCTTCCCGGCGACGTCGCGTCCCAGGCCCGGGCCCAGTGAATGCCCGTGTGCGTCCCGAGGATGACGTCGACCCCGGCATCCCGCGCGAGCTTGTCCAGGAAGTGCGTCGGTGTCGTGGACTCCCACAAGAACTCGTTCGTCCGTCGGGGGCTCCCGTGACAGGCGAGGACGTCGAGATCTCCGAGCCGAAAGCGGATCTCGTCCGGGAAAGTCGACATGAACGCTCGGTTCTCGGGCGAGGTCCGATCGAAGGTGTATCGGTACGACAGGCGCGCGTAGTGGTTGTCGCGAGGATCGGTGTAGCCGCACTGGCAGTCGTCGAGGCCTCGCGCGATGGAGTCGTCGTAATTGCCCTTGACCACCGGGATCCGGTGCGCGCGCAGGATCGGGAAGACCTTGTCCGGATGGGGACCGAAGGCGCCCAGGTCGCCCAGGCAGATCATCGCCTCCACCCCGCGCTTCCGGGCGTCCGCCACGGCTGCCTCCAGCGCGAGGTGATTCGAGTAGATGCCTCCGAAGGCGGCGATCCGCCGAAATCCGGGCTTCGCGGCGCCCCGGTCCGCTCCCTCGTCCGTCACGTGGCGTCCGCCATCAGGCCGGGCAGGTTGGAGCAGACCGCACCGTTGACCCAGCAGGTGTAGCACGCCTGCTCCGAGAGGATTGCAGGGCGACCGACGGCTTCCGCCAGCGTGTCCCCCAGTCGCGCGGCAGGAGCATCGAGCAGGATGGGACACGCCCAGACCCCGGAGGCCGTGACCAGCCGCGCCGTCGAGCAGAGAAGGAGCTCGTCGGGGTACCCATCCATCATGGCGTGGTCGACGAGCTCCACGTCTCGATATGGCCGATCGCGCGAGGCTTCCGCCCCGATGCGCAGCGGCGGGAGAATCTTGAGCCGCGGTCGCTCGTACCCGACGCTCCGCAGGACCGAGCGGAAGGTGTCCAGAATCTCCTCGGCCCGAGCGTCGTCCCACGTCTGCATCGTCGTGACGATCGGCAGAAATCCCGCCGCAGCGAGGCGGCCGACCGCGTCGACGGCCCGCGCGAACGTCCCCTCCCCCCGGATCGCGTCGTTCATCTCCGCGGAGACGCCGTCGATGCTCACGCGCAGCTCGAGCGTGTAGCTCGACTCCTGCGCGAGCCGTGCCAGGCCATGCACGGTCCGCTGCGGCAGGAGCGTCGCATTGGTGAGCACGGTGGCCGGCCCGAGCGCCAGAGTGTCCGCCAGAATCGCGAGCATCTCACGATTCATGAAGGGCTCACCTCCCGTGAAGTAGTACTCTTTCACGCCCCACCGGATCGACTCCTCCAGGTGACGCGCGACCTCGGTCCGCGACATGAACCAGTGGCTGTGATTGTCCGGCGAGCAGGAGATGAAACAGTGCGTGCAGCGGAGATTGCAGACGGTGCCCGAGACCTGGAACCACAGCTCGTCGAGCGCGCGAAGACCGACCCCGGGGGCCTCTGCCGCCCCCCCGGAGACGTGCGAGGCGGACTCGGATTCCGCGATGGGCAGGGGCTTCGGCATTCGGACAGAAGGTGAGTTCGGGCTCGTCGAGGACGGGCGCTCGCGGCATGGTAACGTCCCAGGGTGAATCCCGGCGAGTACACCGGTGTTCCGCTTCGCTCGCGGGTCCTTCCACTGCCGGCTGCTCTCGCTAGAATCCGGTCCGTAAAGCGTGCGCCTTCACCCGACTTCATCATGGAATTCGTCTCGGTCAATCCCTCGACCGGCGTGGAGATCGCCCGGTACGACAACCATCCTCCCGACCTCGTGGAAACGGCTGTCGCCGCCGCTCACGCGGCGCACCTCGAGTGGCGCTTCACCTCCTTCGCCCAGAGGTCCGAGCGGCTTCGGGATGTGGGGCGGCTTCTCCGGGAGCGTGCCGAGGAGTACGGAACGCTGATGACGCAGGAGATGGGCAAGCCGATCACCCAGGCGATCGCCGAGGCCGAGAAGTGCGCCTGGGTGTGCGACTACTACGCGGAGCAGGCGGAGCAGCAGCTGGCTCCGGTCATGGCCCCCACGGACGCGACCGTCAGCTACTGGACGTATCGGCCCCTCGGCGTGGTCCTCGGCATCATGCCCTGGAACTTCCCCTTCTGGCAGGTCATCCGCTTCGCGGCGCCGGCACTCACCGCCGGGAACGCCGCCCTCTTGAAGCACGCTCCCAGCGTTCCCGGCTGCGCCCTCGCGCTCGAGGCTCTGTTCCGCGACGCGGGATACCCGGAAGGCCTCTTCGGAAACCTCTTCATCGACGTCGAGTCCACCGGGGATCTGATCGACGATCCGCGGATTCGGGCCGTGAGTCTGACCGGAAGCGTACGCGCCGGTCGGGCGGTGGCGGCGCGAGCCGGCGCGGCCATCAAGAAGTGCGTCCTGGAGCTCGGGGGCAGCGACCCGTCCGTGGTGCTGGCCGACGCGGACCTGGACGAGGCGGCGATCAGCTGCGCGATGGGGCGCCTCATCAACACGGGGCAGAGCTGCGTGGCGGCGAAGCGCTTCGTGGTCGTCGAGGAGGTGCTCGAAGCCTTCGAGAAGCGCGTGCGTCGCGCCATGGCGGCCTGGACGGTCGGGGACCCGATGGACCGCGCGACCGAAGTGGGACCCATGGCCCGCGTCGACCTGCGGGACGCGCTGCACGCTCAGGTCTCCCGCTCGATCGCGGCCGGAGCACGCCTCGTGGCGGGAGGGGACGTGCCCGACCAGCCCGGAGCCTGGTACACCCCGACCCTCCTGGCGGACGTGGGCCCCGGCATGGCGGCGTACGAGGAGGAGCTTTTCGGTCCCGTCGCCTCGATCCTGCCCGTGCCCGACGAGGCCGACGCCATCCGGGTCGCCAACGACACGTCGTTCGGCCTCGGGGCTTCCGTCTACACGTCCGACCGGAAGCGGGGCGAGCGCATCGCCGCCGAGCTCATCGACGCGGGAAACTGCTTCGTCAACGGCATCGTCAAGTCGGATCCGAGACTCCCCTTCGGAGGCACCAAGGAGAGCGGGTACGGGAGAGAGCTGAGCCCGCTCGGCATCCGCGAGTTCACCAACGCGAAGACCGTCTGGGTGAAGTAGCGTCTACTCCAGGCCAGCGTCCGGGACCGCCTCGAACATCCGCGCGCCCATCTCCTCGGCGGTCACCATCGTCGACAGGTCCAGGTCGAAGTCGGGTCGGGTGGGTGCCTGGAGCTTCTCGACCAGCTCCCTCACTTCCCGCGCCGACAGGCCCGCCTCCTTCATCTGATCGACGGAAAGGGACGCGCCGTCGTTCGCCGAGATTCCGTCGTCGTCCGCGACGACCACACGAGAGAGCAGCTCCCGCTCGACGCGCGTCAGCGGCTCGGCCTGGAGGTCGTAGTCCACCCAGGCTTCGTACGACAACGGCGCCACGCGGCGCACCATGGCGGCGATGACGCGGGCGAACTGCTGGATCTCCCACTGCGCTCGCGGATCGACCCGCAGCGACAGGAAGTGCAGCAGGTTGTGCAGGTCGATCTTCCAGTACCACTGCGTGTAGGTCGAGACGGGGAGGTCGATGCGCGCGATCTCTCGAGCGACGTCTTCCTCGAGGAGCCATCGGTAGGCGTCCCCGGCCTCGCTTCTCAGGCGTTCCCAGCGCTCCACGGCCTCGCGGTAGACCTCGTCCGGCGCACCCCCCTCCCGACCCTGCTTGTTCGATCGGCTCTGCAGGGCGAACTGGTCACGGTCGGGCCGATAGAAGAGGAGCGGCATCAGCGAGTACCGGGCGGAGAGCTCGTTCACCGACGCCGTGCGGTGCCGAATCCACTGTCGGGCCACGAACATGGGCATCGCGCAGTGGAACTTGAACTCCACCATCTCGGAGGGCGTCGTGTGCCGGTGCCGTCGCAGGTACCGCACGAGCCCACGCGTCTTCGACACCTGGCGCGTCCCGAATCCGTAGCTGACCCGGGCCGCTCGCTCCACGTCTCCGTCGGATCCCATGTAGTCGACGAGCGAGACGAAGCCGTGATCGAGAACCGGAAAGTAGCCGCCGAGGATCTCTTCGGCCGCGGCGACGGTAGGGCGCTTGGTGTCCATACGAGCTCACACGGGGTTGAGGTCGTACGGAATATACACGGCCCGCTCGGGCCTGCCCGCACGGGCAGGGCGATCCCTCGGCGTCCGCACGGACGGGTTCGGGACGTGATCAGCCCTTGCGACCCCAGGGCTCGATGAAGTCCTCCGGCTGGACGCCGAGCGCGTCGGCCACGCGCGTGATGTAGTTGAAGTACGCCACGATTTGCGTGGCGTCGTGGATGGCCCGGTCGTCGAAGCCCACCGCCCGGAGCTCGTCGACGTCGCTCTGACCCATCTCGTGCTGATGGTGCGTCAGCTTTTCCGCATATCGGCACAGCGCCTGATCGGCCTCGGGGAGCCCCGCGGTCCGCCAGTCACGCGTCACCGAGTGAACGAAGTCGTCCCGGTCGGCGTCGTTCGCGAACAGGTCCTGGACCTCGGCACGGAGGTCGTGCGCGTGCGCCTGCGTTCAGTAGAAGCAGTCGTTGGCCTTCGAGGTGACCACCGCCAGCATCTCGCGCTGCCAGCGCTCCAGAGGGGACGGACCGAACATGAGCGCGCCGTAGAGCTTCATCGAAGCATCCATCGTACGGGCGTTCTGGCTCATGATGTGGACGATGTGCCACACCCGTCCCGCTCGGGCGAGGGCCTCGTCGAAGAGCTTCCTGAGCAGGCCGGTGGCCCGCTCGACGGGGATCTGCTCGATGTAGGGCATGGCGCTAACGTACCCGCCTGCGCCGTCTGCGCTACCGTACCTGGAACGTGATCGGGAACGACACCCAGACCGGAACCGGATCGTCACCGTTGCGTGCCGCCGTGAACCGATAGGCTCCGGCCACGTTCAGCGCGGCCTCGTCGAGCGCCGGATGTCCCGAGCTCCGATCCAGGCGGACCTGCTCCACGAGCCCACGCTCGTTGACGAAGAAGTACACGCGGACGGTGCCCCCGACCCCCGCTTCCTGCAACAGCGGCGGGTATTGCTCACGCAGGACGCGAATCACCTCTTCCCGGTTCGTGATCCCGGGCGCGACCGTGAACGGCGTGAAGGTCGGCTCCCTGCGGATCTCCTCGGCCGATCGGGTCTCGATCGGCGGGGGCGGGAGCGTCGCGTTCGGGTCGTCCGGAACGATCGTCTGACGGGGGTCCACGGTCACGGCCCCCCTCTCGTCGATGGTCATCGGGTCCTCCACGCCGCATGCCTGTGCCGCGATGGCGGCGGCGATCGTCGTCAGCATCACCGCCCGGAAGGAGCCCCACCGCGTGCGCCGGTGCGTCATCGCGACGATGCGGCGCTCCAGGGCCGCGGCGCCCGGACGCTCGCTGAAGGCGGCGAGCCCGAGGGACGCCCCCGACGCCCGCGCCGCGACACGAATCAGACTCTCGCCGTACGAAGACGGATCCGGCCGCCGTTTCAGCACCCTTCGGTCGCAGTCGACCTCCATCGCCCCCCGAAGCCGACGGAACTGCAGCCAGGTAAACGGATTCCACGGCGTGAAGCTCACCAGCGCGAGCGCGACGGGCAGCAGGATCGTGTCTCCACCCTTCACGTGCTCTTCCTCGTGCAGAAGCACGAAGGCACGGTGTCCCCCTGCGAGCTCCTCGAACCAGCGGGGGAGCACGATCCGCGGCCGCAGCACCCCCGTGACAGCCGGCCCACGGTCCGCCGCGATCAGAACACGCCGACCGTCCACGCGGGCTTCCTGCCACCGACGCCGTTCGCGAGCGAGCACGAGGCGGGTCCGGAGCACGGCGGCGACCATCAGGCCCGACGCCAGGACCCACGCCAGAAGCAGCCCCTCGTTCGGGCCGAGGGGCGCGGAATCGCTCGAGGCGACCTCGAAGGCGGGCAACTCGATCACCGGCCCGGTCGGCGCTGCCGCGAGCCGAGCGGTCGACTCCGGCGGCAGGAGCGCGCCGGCGGTGAGGAGTGCCGGACCGAGAAGCATCGCCGCCAGCCAGACCCACCGGATCGGAAGACCCGCTCGACGCAGTCCGGACTCCGCGACCCAGGCCGCCGCACTGGCGATGGCGGAAGTCACCAGCAGGTAGATCATCGTCGTCAGGATCATCGGTCCTCCTCCATTGCCTCGAGCCGCTCCGCGAGGAGATCGCGCATCCGCCTCACCTCGCCCTCGTCCAGATCCTCGTCCTCTACCAGGCGCATGAGCAGCAGCTCCGGGGAGCCGGAAAACAGCTTCCGGGTGATCCTCCGGAGTGCCGACTCGCCCGCCTCCTCCCGCTCGACGAGCGGCACGTAGCGGTGCGCTCGCCCCTCCTCCTCGTGCGTCACGTGACCCTTCTCCTCCAGGATACGAAGCACGGTGAGGACGGTGTTGTAGGCGAGCTCGTCGTCGAGTGCGCGACGCACCTCGGCGACCGTCGACGGGCCCCGCTCCCAGAGCACCGCCATGACGTCGAGCTCCCTCGCGGTGAATCGGATGTCCATCACACCTCCTAAGAGTTTAGTTGAACATGCGGGGCTCATGCACAGCTGTCAACTAAATTCTTAGGAGAAGGGCTTCCGCGAAGCTCGTCGCGCAACCCGTGAACCGATTCACTCATCGAACCGTAGTAAGGAAAGAAGCTGCTCGGGTTTCGTAGAGCGACGCATCGCAGTCAGGAGGGGCACGTGGCTCAGTGCGAGGGAAAGACGAAGAAGGGGGAGCGCTGCAGGCGTGAGGCGAGCGACGGCTCCTCGTTCTGTTCGATCCATCAGGACCAGGAGATCCGGGAGCGCACGACGCCGACGGGTGAGTGGGATACCGACGCGATCATGAAGGCCGCGATCGGCTTCGTGCTCATCGGCACGCTGGTCCTGCTGCGGCTCCGGCGGTAGCCGGGGCGTCCGAGGCCCCGGCTATCGGCTAGAAGTGCTCGGCGCCGATGTTGTAGCGCCGACTCCGCAGGACGTCCGGCGTGAAGAAGCCGGCGCGGAAGCGATTGACCTCGAAGGTGAAGCGAAACACGGGTTCGCCCTCGGTCGCCCCGACGGGGAAGGCTACGTCGAAGCGCCAGACGTTGCGTGTGCGCGACGGTAGACCGACGCGCAGTCCGACCCCGACCCCACCCTGCCACCCCGAGTTGACCGCGTAGGGGACATCTCCGTCCCACACGCGCCCGACATCGGCGAAGACGGACATGCCCAGATCCGCGCTTCCTGCCCTCGGCCAGGGAAACAGGATCCGGTCCTCGATCGTGAACCGGGCCATGCGCCCACCGGGATACCGGTCCTCGGCGAGCGCCCTTATGCCCTCACGCCCCCCGAGGCTGAGCTGGTACGGCATGGAAGTCAGCCAACCGCCCGCCACCGAGGCGCGAAGAAACAGGAGGTGGCTGCTCAGGTCGTCGTTGCGGAGGTACGCGACGAGATCGGAATCCAGCAGGACGTCGCGCCACGTGCCGCGGTCGCGCCGAGATTCCACCGTGAGCCCCCCGTGGAGAAGCGAGGACCCGATCGGTGCGGAGAAGGTCCCGTGCAGGCGCCCGAAGAAGTCGTCCACTCCCGGCACGCCCGCCGGCGCGAAGACGCCGAAGCCTCTGCCGAAGCTGGCCCCCGCGTACATTCCGAGACCGACGAGCATCCGATCCCGAAGGCCGTCCAGTCCCTCGTACTCCACGAAGCGGTACCGGCGCGTCCCCAGATGCAGCAGGAGACGCGTCGCGGCGGATTCCGTCATCTGGTCCGCCAGAAACGGAGGAAGGTCTCCGGGAAACGGCTGCAGCTCGTTGAAGTCCACGCCGTAGGCCACCTGCGCCTCCGCCGGAAATCGGATGACGTCGTGGGTCAGCGTGAGTCCGGCGATCCACGATCGACCCGGCTCTCCGAATCGCTGCGCGGCGGATAGCTCGATGATCTCCCGGAACTGCGGAACGAGCACCTGGCTGTACTCCGCCGAGCCGTCGGTGGAATAGGAGAAGAAGGTGGTTCCCCGGCTGTACCCCTGACGCACCGAGTACCGCCCGGTCTCTCCGATGAACGGGTAGCGCAGGAACTGATCGAAGAACGTGCCCGGCCGGTCGCGGCCGTACTCGATGCGCGCGTCGGTTCGCCCGAAGAGTCGCGGTGTCCCGAGGGCGAAGGACTGCGCCTTGATCTCGCGACGCTGCCGGTGCGTGAACTCCGCGAAGACCCCCTGGCCGAGGAAGTTCTCCTCGGTCACCTCCAGCTTCTCCAGGTTCAGGGTCGCGTCGTAGGTCACGCCGACGTCGACCTTCGTCGACCACTCGTCGCGGGTCTGCACGAGCACGGCCTTGCCGCCCCGGCCGTCATCCTCGGACGAGATCTCGGCCCCGGCGAGAAAGCCGTACCCGTCCAGAAGGCGCTCCGATTCGCTCACGAGGAAGCTGTCGTAACAGTCCCCCTCCTCGAAGAGCAGCTCCCGCCGGATGAACGACGGCGCCGTGCGGACGTGCAGCAGATTCAGCGCCCGGTACGTCCAGGACAGGGCACCCACCTCGGTCGCCTCGGGATCGAACACCGATCGGCGGTCGAGCGCGATCGAAGAGATTACTCCCTCGGAACACGCCGGCCCGGACAGGTCGCCGGAGTCGCCCAGCTCCTGGCCACCGGCCGGTGACGCGAGCGCAACCGCCAGGACCGCCGCAGCTCTCTTGGGCGAGAGCGCGATCGCGTGCCGACGCCGAACGGCGCCGGGAATCGGCGGATGGAATCCTATGAGGCCACCTCGGGATCGGCAGAGCACTCGGAAGAGCCGGGAATCATGGCACATGCAGGTAAACGTGACGCAACGGCGGTGCCACCGGCCTGTATCGCACTCGTCGATCCGAACCATGTCCGGGGTGCCGCCGACCCGTTCTTTTGCATACCGTTTTCCGTCACCTGAGTTGCGTCGGCCACCCCTCGACCGAGGACATGTCTCTCATCATCACGGTCCTCTATTCCATCGCTGCAGCGATCGGGGCGGCATTCGCAATGATGGAGCTGCGCATGCTCTGGCGCTTCGTGCGGAATCGCCGGGCGATCCGGGCCGTGGTCAGCTCGAACGGAACCCGGCCCGGGGGTGAGGAGCGCTACCCCACCGTGACGATCCAGCTGCCGCTGTACAACGAGCGGCGGGCGGCGGAGCAGGTGGTGCGGGCGGCCGCGGGCCAGGAGTATCCGCGAGGCCTGTTCGACGTGCAGGTCCTCGACGACTCGGACGACGAAACCGCGGAGATCGTGGCCGACGTGGTCGCCGAGCTCGCGGCTTCGGGCGTGCGCATCGAGCACATCCGGCGAGAGCATCGCGAGGGATACAAGGCCGGGGCGCTGACCGAAGGGCTCGGGCGCTCGAACGCCGAGTTCGTAGCCCTGTTCGACGCCGACTTCGTACCCGACCCGGACTTCCTTCGCAGGATCCTCGTGGAGAAGCGCGCGTTCGAGGACCCGAGCGTCGCGTTCGCCCAGGCGCGCTGGGCGTGGAGCGAGCCGGTCCGCGGGCTGCTGCCGTCGGCCCTCGCCCTGCTCCTCGACCGGCATTTCTTCGTGCAGAAGCCGACGCGTGCGTTCGTGGGCAACGTGACGACGTTCAACGGGTCGGCGGGCATCTGGAGGCGCAGCGCCGTCGATCAGGCGGGCGGCTGGTCGGCCGCGACCCTCACGGAGGACCTCGATCTCAGCTACCGGTGTGCCCTGCAGGGCTGGCAGGGCCGATATCTGCGGGATGTCCCCGTGGTCAACGAGCTTCCCGGCCACATGCGCGCGTTCAAGCAGCAGCAGCATCGGTGGGCGAAGGGGAACGCCCAGTGCTTCGTGAGCCTGACCGGCAGGGTCATGGCTTCCCGGAACGTGCTGCGCGATCGCATCGAGGAGGCGTTCCTCCTCGCCGGCTACGCGATCCACCCCATCCTTCTGGCCAACGTGCTCCTGTGGCCGTGGGCCGTCCTCTACATGGACCGCACGGCGTTCCTGGTCCTGCAGGGACTCATGGCGCTCGTGATCGTCGTCGCGCCGGTGAGCTTCGCGCTCACCGTTCACGAGCGTGACGGAAGCTGGAACGCCGGCTCGTTCTTCCAGATCCTCGCGGGGGTCTGCGTGGGCATCGGGCTCATGGTCAACAACACCGCCGGACAGATCCAGGGCTTCCTGTCGCGTGGCGGCGAGTTCATCCGCACCCCCAAGGCCAGCCACGCCGGGGCGGTCGGCGCGGCTGCGCCGAGGCTGTACGAGAGCCCTCTGCACTGGACCTTCTTCGCCGAGATCCTCGTCGCGGCCTACTGCCTGGCCGGGACCGCGATGCTCGTGAGCGCGGGAGAGGCCTTCTGGGCCGTTCCTCTCGTCTTCTGGGCCGGCTGCCTGGCCCTGGTGATCCGGCTCCAGCTGACGCCTCATCGCGCCTGACCCGCGAGGGGCCGTGACGATGCCCACCCGCGGGTACCTCACCCTCGCCACCGGGCGCCCGCAGTATCTGGAGATGGCCGTGGACATGGCACTCTCCCTACGGGATCACACCGGGCATCCGATCGGCCTCGTCGCCGACGAGCAGACGGAGGAGCTCGCCCGCCGGCACTACGGGCCCGTGTTCGACCATGTGCGCCGGCTCGGGCCGGACTTCGACGAGGGCCGCGCACGGAAGTACGGTGTCGCAGAAGCCTCGCCCTACGCGGATACGACCTTCATCGATGCCGACTGCCTGGTCCTCGGATCGCTGGAGCACGCGTGGCACGCGCTCGACACGAGCGACCTGGCGTTCGTCGGCGAGCTCCTGACGGCCGAGGACGACGAGAACCATCACGGATTTTCCACGCGACGCCTGATGCGCGCCTTCGACCTCGATCGCTACCTCAAGACCAACAGCGGCTTCTTCTGCTTCCGGACCGAGGCGGCACGACCCGTGATGCGCGCGTTCCTCGCCTGCTACCGGGACGAGGCACGCCCTCGGCTGAGCAGGCAGATCCTCCTGGGGCGATGGCTCGGCGACGAGATTCCGATCGGGATCGTCGGGGGCCGCCTCCGACTGGGAACGCTTCCCAAGCCGGCGGAGATGTACTGGCCGGCCGAATTCGACACGATCGATCCCGACCATCCCGCGAAGCCCCTGCTCCACATGATCTGGCCGCTGCCCCGATCGGTCCTTGGGCGCATCCTCCGGGATGCCCGGGAGCGGCGCGCTCGCGTCGGAGTGCGGGACGTCGGTGCGGACCACTGGGAGGTGGAGCACGAGAAGCTGTCCGCCATGGCGAGGCGCCGACGCTGGCTGGAGCGCCTGAGGATCTGGAAGACATGAGCAGGCTCGCCATCGTGATCCCCGCCTACAAGCCCGACTTCCTCGACGACGCGCTCCGTTCGATCGAGCGCCAGACCGACCGGCGCTTCCACGTATACGTCGGCGACGACGCCGGCCCGCGCGAAGTCGGCGAGATCTGCCGGCGCTTCGACGGACTCGACCTGACCTATCACCGATTCGACCGGAATCTCGGGCGGACCTCGTTGCCGGAGCACTGGAACCGCTGCGTTCGCCTGAGCGACGAGGAGTGGGTCTGGCTCTTCGCGGACGACGACGAGATGGCGCCCGACTGCGTGGCCGCGTTCCACAAGCAGATCGGTCGGCTCGGCGACGTCGACGTCGTCCGCTTCCAGACCGAGACGATCGACGCTCACGGCAACGTCGTCGCGGTTCATCGCCCCCATCCCCCGGTCGAGTCGGGGGTGGCGTTCGTCTGGGATCGCCTGCGTGGGGAGCGCGACAGCTTCGCGGTGGAGTACGTGTTCCGACGTGACGCCTTCGAACGGGTAGGAGGCTTTCCTCACTACCCGATGGCGTGGTGCGCCGACGATGCGGCGTGGTTCACGCTGTCGCGCCGAACCGGCCTGCACACGCTCTCCGGCGGCCGGGTCCGCTGGCGCGCAAGTGGGCTCAACATCACCGGCGCCAATCGGAGTCACCAGGCAGCCAAGCTGGAAGCGGCGCTTCGGTACCTCGACTTCGTCGATCGCGAAGTGCGTGCCCCGCGTGCGGAGGCGTCCGACTCCCGACTCGGCCCCGAGGCGGCCGCGCCGACTCCCGATCCGGGGGACGCGTGGGACCGCGTGCAGGTCGAATGGCTACTGTCTCAGGTGCGCTACCTGATGCCCATGGGACCCGCGATGCTGGCCCGGACGCTCGCCCGGACCCGAGGGCGCTGGCGTCGGGGGATGCCGGCGAGGCTCGCCCTGCTTCTCGCGTGGAATCTCCAGGCGGTGGGGCGCGCCGCGCGCGGGTACGCCCGGCGGACGTGGAGAGCTGGTCGAGGCTAGCCGACCGGGATCAGGCCCTCGCGCGACGCCGTCCCGGCCAGGAAGGGGACCCAGTTCCTCACCGCCATCCGGGCGGCCTCCTCCGTGACGTCGACCTTGAGGCCGATGAACCGATTCGCCACGAAGACCGTGGGAAGACGGATCACGCCCTGGGGAAGGAGCTGCTCGGGCGCCCGCACGGCCAGGAAGCGCGGCAGCGGCCCGCCGAGCGGTGTCTCGACCTCGTGAGACTCCCCCCGGAAGACGTGGCCGTCCACGGTCCGGTAGTAGTGGGAGCGCAACGGCGAAGCCGCCTCGCGGAGGTCACGAACGGCCGAAGGGTTGTCGGCACGAAAGTCGAACGCCACCTCGACACGCATCCGGTCGATACTGACCTGCGCGAACGTGCGCCCCCCGCGCAGCCCGCTGAGGAACGCAGGAATCTCCTGATCCTTGTTCGGCAGGATCGCCGCGAGACGTCCCGGATGGCTCCCGTCCGGGTCCGGGGTGGCCGACAGGTACGTCGCCAGCGACTCGCGCGCATCCGGGACCCCCATGCGCTCCTCCCTCCTGAAGCGGAGCGCAGCGAGCACGATCACCGGACATCCCTGAAGCCGCAGCCCGACCAGCTCCCAGAAATGGTCCGCCTCGACCTTGCCCAGGTAGACCGACTCGGGATCGGGGATGTACGAGTACCCGTCGCGGACTCGCTCGAGGTGCTCACGGACGTGCATGAAGTGTGGATGCTTCATCGGCCAGGTCGAGACTTCCGGTGAATGACGCCCCCCTCCCACGCCCCCGAGCGCTGCTTGCGGTGTGAGGCGGCCACACGTCAGTTACGGGCCGCCGCAGGAAGAGCGCCCGATGCAAGGCCCGGGCCGATCCTCCGGCAATACACCCCATGCCCCCGGAGCCCCACCGCCACCTTGAGCCTCGAACTCGTCGCCCGCGCCTGGCAGTGGAGTGAGCGCACCGCGCTCGTCGCCCCGGAGGGAGTCTTCTCGTACGAGGCCCTGTCGACGTCGTCCGCGGCCGTGGCGACGCGACTCCTCGCCGGTCGAGACGACCTGGAGGGCGCACGCGTGTGCTACCTGGTCCCGCCGGGATGGAGCTATACGGCGGTCCAGTGGGGGGTCTGGCAGGCCGGAGGGATCGGCGTGCCCATGGCGACGTCCCACCCGGAAGCGGAGCTGGCCTACGTGCTCGACGATGCCCGGCCCGAAGCCGTGGTAGCCCACCCGACGCTGGTCGATCGGGTACAACGTGCCGCCGACGGAAGACGGTTGCCGGTTCTGCAGACACCTGCGCTGCTGCGCGCCGGCCCTTCGGCGGTGCTCCCGGACGTGGACGAAGCCCGGCCCTCGCTCATGCTCTACACGTCCGGAACGACCGGACGACCCAAGGGGGTCGTGCTCTCCCACGCGAACATCCGAGCTCAGGTCGAGTCCCTTTCGGAGGCGTGGGGATGGACGCAGGACGATCACATCCTCCTGCACCTCCCGCTGCACCACGTGCACGGCATCGTCAACATCCTCACATCCGCGCTGTGGAACGGCGCCACGTGCGAGATCCTCCCCCGCTTCAACGCGATCGACGTCTGGGAGCGCCTGGCGAGGGGCGAGGTGACGCTCTACATGGCCGTGCCGACGGTCTATCGCAGACTCATCGAGGCGTGGGAGCAGGCCGACCCCGAGACCCGGCGAGCGTGGGCCGCAGGGGCTCGGGCCTGCCGACTCATGGTGTCAGGCTCGGCCGCCCTTCCGGTGCCCACGCTCGAACGGTGGGAGCGAATCACGGGCCACCGGCTTCTCGAGCGGTACGGCATGACGGAGATCGGGATGGGTCTCTCCAACCCGCTCGTCGGGCTGCGCCGCCCCGGGTTCGTGGGCACGCCCCTGCCCGGAGTCGAGGTTCGCCTCGTCGACGACGAAGGCGAGCCCGTGGTCGAGGGAGAGGCAGGCCAGATCGAGGTGCGGGGGCCGGGCGTGTTCTCGAGCTACTGGGAGCGCCCCGAGGAGTCGGCCGCGTCCTTCACCGACGACGGGTGGTTTCGGACCGGAGACCAGGCCGTAGTCGACGACGGAGCGTACCGGATCCTCGGACGCTCGAGCGTGGACATTCTCAAGACCGGAGGCGAGAAGATCTCCGCGCTCGAGATCGAGGACGCGCTGCGCTCACACGACGCGGTCGTGGACTGCGCGGTGGTGGGCGTGCCCGACGATCTCTGGGGCGACCGGGTCTGCGCAGCCGTGGTGCGTTCGCCCTCGAAGCCCGTGACCGCCGAGTCCCTGCGCTCCTTCGTGCGGAGCCGCCTGGCGCCCTACAAGGTGCCCAAGGACATCCTGCTCGTGGACGAGCTGCCACGAAACGCCATGGGCAAGGTGACCAAGCCCTCCGTGCGTGAACTCTTCACCGCCGACGCCAACGAATGATCGACGCCGTGCTGTCCAACCTGCGCGAGTACTGGATGGTCCACTCGCTGCTCGTGCTCTACACCATCATGCTCGCGCACCACGCGTGGTCCGGCAGACAGAAGACGAAGGGCATCGCCGACTACTACGTGGGTGGGCGCAGCATGGGCGGGTGGGTCATCGGCCTGTCCTTCTTCGCCACGTATTCGAGCACCAACTCGTTCGTGGGATTCAGCGGGCGCACCTACGCGTGGGGGCTGCCGTGGCTCCTCTTCATTCCGACCGCGGTGGCGTTCAGCCTCTTCGCCTGGATCGCGGTCGCGCCTCGACTGCGCGCGTTCACCGCGGCGATGGACTCCCTCACCATTCCCGACTTCATCGGCTTCCGCTTCGGAAGCACCCCGGCTCGGGTGTTCGCGGCGATGATCGTGATCGTGGCGTCGTTCTTCTACATGACGGCGGTGTTCAAGGGGATCGGCAATCTCCTGGAGGTCTTCCTCGAGATTCCGTACCGACTCTCCATCGTGATCGTCTTCTTCATCGTCATGACCTACACCATGATCGGCGGCTTCATCAGCGTGGTGAAGACGGACTCCGTGCAGGGCGTCGTGATGATGATCGCCGCCGTCCTGCTCTTCGTCGGCACGGTGAACGCTGCCGGCGGGCTGGGCGCCGCCGCCGAGGTCCGGAGCCAGCCGGGGGGCGAGGCCCTGTTCACGTGGGGAGGGGGTGTGGCGGTACCGGTGCTGATCGGAACCATGGTGGCGGGGCTCGTGAAGTTCGCGGTGGAACCCAGGCAGCTTTCGCGCTTCTTCGCCCTGGAGGGCGAGAAGGCGATCCGGACGGGCATGTGGGTGTCCTCGCTGACCTTCGCCGCCGTGTTCTCCCTGCTCATCCCCGTCGGCATCTACGCGCGCCGGATCTTCCCCACGGGAATCGAGGACACCGACCTCGTGGTGCCCACGCTACTCTCCGAGGTCTTCGGGCAGGGGACGAGCGCCTTCCTCATGGTCGCGATGGTCGCGGCGGCCATGTCGTCCCTGGACAGCGTGCTTCTGGTCATGGCGTCGACCACGGAGCGGGACGTCATGGTCCTCGTGCGACCCGGTCGCACGGAGGCTCAGGAGATGTTCTGGACGAAGGGCTGGGTCGCGCTCTTCGCCTTCATCACGATGGTCATCTCGCTGAACCCCCCGGGGGGCATCGTGGAGCTGACCGCCTTCAGCGGCGCCCTGTACGGCGCGTGTTTCTTCCCGGCCCTCGTCCTGGGGCTGCACTGGCGGAGAGGCAACGGCGCCGCGGTGATCGTCTCGTTCCTGGTGGGGATCGCCGTGCTCCTCGGGTGGGACTTCGTACCCGGGTCCGCGATCCTGCACGAGATCTTCCCGGCGATGATTCTCTCCACGCTCGCGTACGTCGGGCTTTCGATCGCCGGAAAGGACGGCGCCGACGAACGCGTGGCGGCCCTGCTGGAAGGCCGAGCGCGCTGAGCGACGCGGCTCGGCGAGCTCGAAACAGCCGCGGAGCCAGACTCTCACGGACCCCGCCGCGGTCCGCTTCGGTACCAGAACGTCCGGTGTCGACACCCTTTCCCGATGGCCGCGCACTGTGAGCACGCTCGCACTCGCACAAGATCAGTCACACATCCTGGCCTCCCTGCGCCGGCTGGGGGGGCTGGCCACGGTCGGTGACGTCGTCGCCGACTCCGGCCTTCCGGCGGACGACGTCCGGCGGGGACTGAAGAGCCTGCTCGAGACCCACCGGGGTCACCTCTCCGTCGCGGACTCCGGCGAGCTCGTCTACACGTTCGATCCCCGATTCATCGAGCGGGACAGCGATCCGTTCCTCGTGCGAGCGCGAAGGACCCTGGGCAAGGTCGTTCGATCGGGCTTCAAGGCGTGGATCGTCATCATGCTCGTCGTCTACTTCGTGATCTTCGTGGCCCTCGCGATCGCGGCGCTGCTCGCGAGCCAGCGCGGCAGCGACTCCCGGGGCGGGTGGGGCGGAGGTCGGAGCCACCGTGGCGGCTTCCACTTCGACCCCCTTCTCTGGTACTGGATCTGGAGCCCGCGCTGGCACATCGGACGGCCCTACTACGGCCACCGCTGGGAGCGCACCCTCCCGGAGGGAGATCGGGTCCCGTTCTACAAGAAGGTCTTCGCGTTCGTCTTCGGGCCGGACCGCCCCGAACCCACGCAGAAGCAGCTCGACCGCAGCAAGCTGAGGCTCATCCGCGCACGAAAGGGTGTCCTGACGACCGCCGAGCTCGTGGAGCATTCCGGGTCGACGTACCCCGACGCCGAGCAGGACATGGGCCGACTCCTGGGCTCGTACGACGGGGAAGCCACGGCTTCTCCGAACGGGCAGGTGGTGTACGCGTTCCCCGGCTTGATGGCGTCCGCGCGGGATACGCGGCCCGTGCGTGAGCCCAGCCCGGCCTGGCTCCGACTCGAGCCCGCGCGGGAGCTGACCGGCAACACGACCGGTGCCAACACCCTGGTCGCCGGCATGAACGCCTTCACGCTGGTCGCCTCGGCAACGGCCCCGTGGTTCATCTTCCCGCGCCTCGGGATCGGTGGTACGGCGGCGTACGTAGGACTCGTCCTGATTCCGGTCCTGTTCAGCGTCCTCTTCTTCGCTGCGCCGCTCGTCCGCATGGCGGGCGTGAAGCTGGAGAACCGTCGCCGCGAGCGCAGGAACGTCAGGCGGCTCCTGCTCGGGCTCGTGTACCGACACGCGCTCGGCGATGGACGCGCCGTGAGCGAGAAGGAAGCGTGGGACTTCGTTCGAGAGAGGATGCAGGGCGCGACGGAGTCGGCGGTGCGATCGACCTTGAGAGAGATCGCGGCGGAGTTCGACGCAGACGTCGAGGTGGGCGACGACGGCGTCGCACGCTACACGTTCCCGGCGGTCCGGGAGCAGTTCACAGCCAGCGAATCGATGCGCCGCCAGCTCCGGCTCGACCAGCGCAGCCTGGGCGAGATCGTCTTCTCGACCGGCGACACCGCGGCCGAGGCCGACGCCCGCGACCTCGAGCTCTTCGACCGGGAGCTCCTGCGCAGCGATCCGGACCTGGACCGCTATCTTCCAATGGTCGATCGGGTCGACTACGAGGACGACTTCGAGCTGGTCGCCTTCGACGAGGAGCTGCGGCGCGGGAGGGTCCGGTAGTGTGCCACAGGACCCCGAGCCCTAGTTTGGACGTGTGATGAGAACCGTGAAGAGACGTTCCCGGGCTCGGGAGCTTTCGAGCCTTCTCTCGACGGCGATGATCCTGGTCATCGCCACGGGCTGTGCCTCGCGGAGCGACACGCGCAGTCCGTTCGACGGACCGCCCCCGCCCGGGTCGAGCGCCGCCGAGGATCCGATCCACATCGAGATCCAGAATCTGAGCTTCAACGACATCACGGTCTGGTCCGTGCGCTCCGGTGGGCAGCGCAGACGCATCGCGCGCGTGACCGGAAAGACCGACCAGCGGGTCACGATCGGGTGGAATGTCGCCGTTCCCATCGGCTTCTTCGTCGAGCAGACGGCGGGACGGTCGTGTCGAACCGGTCAGGTGCCCGTGGAGCCGAATGCCCGGGTCTGGCTGAGCGTGCCCAGCAACGTGGGAACACAGGCGTGCCGCGCCGGGAGACGGTGATGAGGACGCTTCGAGCGACGATGCTGGCTCTGGCGATCATGCTCTCTCTGTCGGCCTGTGCATCGTCGGGCAGCGGCAGCAACTCCGAGCCCTTCTCGAGCGCCCGCCCCACGACGGTCCGCATCATCGTGCAGAACCGGAACTTCCAGGATGCGCGTCTCTACACGTATCGCCGAGGACGCAAGAACTTCCTGGGCATCGTGACCGGCAAGCGCGACGCCGAGTTCGTCATCGACTGGGACTTCTCCGACCCGATGTACATCGAGATCGACATGCTCGCCGGCCCCAAGTGCTTCACGGAGGAGCTGCCCGTCGATCCCGGCGACATCCTCGAGCTTCAGATCGCTCCCGTCTTTTCGTCGACGGCGGCCTGCCGCTGACGAGTCCGCCCGACGCGGGTCAGTCGTAGATCAGGTAGGGTCGCACCGACTCCTCGAAGGCCGAGATCTCCTCCGCTACGCCGTCGAGGATCTCGCTCGCGGTCGCACCCGCGTCCACACCTTCGCGCAGACCCTCATGTCCCCAGAGGATGTCGATGGGGTCCAGCTCGTCCTCGTACTCGTACGGCGGGGGACGCCACGCGAACTCGTCGGGTGCGAGCGCCCGGCAGGCCGTCAGCAACGCCACGGTGGTCTGCACGGAGCGGACGCTCGGCGCGTCGAGCACGTGCAGCTGGCCGCCCCCGCACATGGCCCCCGCGTGCTTCTGGAACGTCGGCTCGAACCAGCAGGGGCGGAGGACGAGACCGGGTCCCGTCTGGTGCTCCATCCGCTCCGCGAGCGCGTAGGGGTCGAGGTACGGCGCGCCGAACAGCTCGAACGGCTTCGTGGTGCCGCGCCCCTCCGAGAGGTTCGTTCCCTCGATCAGGACCATCCCCGGATACACCACGCAGGACTCCGGCGTCGGCAGGTTCGGGCTCGGCGCAACCCAGGGCAGTCCCGTGTCGTGCCAGTACATCGACCGTCTCCAGCCGGCGCAGGGCACCACCACGAGCTCGCACCCGATATCGCGCTCGGTGTTGAGCCACCCGGCGAGCTCTCCGCACGTCAGGCCGTGGCGGAGCGGAATCGGGTGCAGGCCCACGAACGACTCGAACCCCGGTCGGAGGACGGGTCCTTCCCTGGTCAGCCCACCGATCGGGTTGGGGCGGTCCAGCACCACGAACGGAATGCCGGCTTCGGCGCAGGCCTCCATCGCCAGCGCCATCGTCCAGACGAAGGTATAGACCCGGACACCCACGTCCTGGAGGTCGAAGAGGAGCGCATCGAGTCCCGAGAGCATCTCCGGCGACGGCTTGCGGACCTCGCTGTAGAGCGAGTGCACGGGCCGGCCGGTCACGGGATCGGTGTAGTGCTCGGACTCGATCATGTTGTCCTGCTTCTCCCCGCGCGCGCCGTGCTGGGGTCCGAACAGTGCCTCCACTCGAAACCCCGCCTCCAGGAGCACGTCCGCGGAGAAGCGGAGGTCGGAGGTCACGGACGCGGGGTGAAGCACGAGCCCCAGAGGACGGTCCCGGAAGCGGGACAGGGACGCCGTGGCGGACTCGAGCGCCGGGCGGGCACGAGGGAGATCGCGACTCATGCTCGGCCTCCGAGCGGGCGAAGCGGATCGTATGGGCACATGGCGTAGAAGCTACCGCTACCACGCACGTGGGCCAGCCGACGATCGAAGGGGCCTCAGCGCTGGGGGAGCTCCACCACGCGCAGCGCCCCGGTGTCGAATTCGGAGATCTCCACCGTGTACTCGTCCGACTCCACCTCGCCGGAGGCGGCGTAGAGCTTGAGGGCGGTACCGGCGGGCACTCCGCAGAAGTGGAAGAACCCGGTCGAGCTCGTGGAAGTCTCGAAGCCGTCGGTCGTCTGGGTCAGCCCGTTGGGATTCTCGGTATCCACCCATCCGCCGCCGGCCTGATAGAAGCCCGTCCAGCTCACCCGAACCGTGACGTCGGGAACAGCCCTGCCCCGCTCGTTCACCACGGTCCCGGCAAGCACCACCGACCCCTCCGGACGCTCCACGCCCCGGCAGGCCTCGAAGAGCACATCGCCCATCGACGGCATGTGGTACTCCATGTACCCGAGCTCGCCGCGAATCACGTCTCGCGGCACCGGCTCCGGGATGTATCCGGCCTGCTCGAGCCGGGCGTCCACGAACCGAACCTGGTAGCGGCCTTCGGTGAGCCCCGTGATGGAGAACTTCCCCTCGCCATCCGTGAAGAACTCCTGGTTCGAGCCGACGACGCCGACGCGCACGCCGGCCAGGGGGACGCCGATGCTGTCCATCACGACCCCCTCCACACCCCCGGTCTGCGCACGCTGACCGAGGCTCCGCCCTCCGGCCTCCCGCGCCTCCAGCACCAGTCCGCCCGTCTGATGGAATCGGGCGATGAACGGGCGGCGCTCACCCTGGAAGTTCGTCTGCGTCGCCATGACCGGCATGCGGATCCACCACTCGGGGACGATCCACGTACCGTCGGGCATCCGCTCGAAATCGACGCGCCCCCCGACCTCGGGCGACGTCATCTCCGGGTCGAGGTACTGGTACTCGAACTCGAGCCACCGGAGCTGCGCCGTCTCCGAGTCGAGCCAGAGCGTGCCGGCGATGTCCGGTACGCTCTTCCGCTCCCCCGTGGGCTCGAAGCCGAGCCCGACGAGCCCGCCTTCCCGGCGACCCGCCATCCGGAAGCAGTGCGTGTCGAGAAACGCATCGGACAGCAGGACCGCGGCATCGGGTGCGTAGTACACGAAGTCGCGGCCGTCGCGCTGGACGAAGCCGTTCTCCGCCAGATCCTCAGCGGGCCGGCTCTCGAACGGGGTCGACATGTACCCCTCCCGCTTCTGCTGGTCCTCGTTCAGGATCACGCCGTCGCGATCGAGGGAGCGGTCGTAGCGCACGGTCTCGTACCGATACGAACCCCGCTGATCGGTGAACGACGCCGCGGAGAGGGCCTTTCGGGCCTCGTCCCAGACCTCGGCGACGAGGAGACCCTCACCACCGGGGCGCACGCTGCACCGGCCCGCCTCGAGCTCGACCTCGAGCCCCTCGAGCTGGATCGCGCTCGACTCCATCCGGAGCTCTTCGGTGATCGTGGTCCCCTCCGAGATCTCGAAGAGGCCGGTCTCGGCCGTCGCCATGCCGATCATCTCGACCCGGACCCGATACGTGCCCGACGGAATGCCCACGAAGAGGGCCCGGCCACGCTCGTCGGTGAGAGTGTTCCGGACCATCCCGCCTTCGGAATCGACGAGGTACGCGAGGGCGCCGAAGCTGGGAGCCATCGACTCCCCTTCGACGACGCGGACCAGGACCGTCTGCCCACGGACGGCGGCGGGTGCGGCCAGCGCCAGCGCCACGACGAGCGCAAGAACGAAAGGAGCGAGAACGGAGCGGGGCATGGATCGGGGATAGGGTCGAACCGGGTCCTGGACATGGTACGGACACCGGGAGAACCGGTTCCGCTGGACGGGAGGTCGGGGTGGAGCTTCCCGCCCGTGAAACCGAACGGGTCGGCGAGGCATCCAACCTGAGAACGAGTTCGACTGTAGGGGGGGAACCGGGGAGGAGGTGCCATGAACGACTTCAAGTACGCCGTCCGAGTGCTGTCGAAGGACCCGATCTTCAGCTTCGTCGCCATTCTGACGCTCGCAATCGGCATCGGAGCCAACACCGTCATCTACACGGTGGTGGAAGCGGTGCTTCTCGAGCCCCTCCCCTTCGAGCAGCCGGAGGAGCTCACCCTTCTCTGGACGCACAACGAAGAACAGAACCTCGCCAAGTACATGGTCTCACCCATGGACTTCGACGACTGGCGGACCGCGAACACCGCGTTCGAGTCGATGGCGGCGTACTGGCCGACCACCGGCACGGTCACCGAGTCGGACGGCAACCCGACCCGCGTGAGCGTCGTGTACACCACGGAGAACTTCTTCGACGTGATGGGCGCGGAGTCACTGGTCGGCAGGACGTTCTCGCAGGAGGACGGTCCAGGGTCGAACGCCGTCGCCATCCTCGGCTACGGCTTCTGGCAGCGACGCTTCGGCGGAGATCCGGCGGTCACGGGAGAATCGCTCGTCCTGGACGGCAGCCCCATCGAGATCATCGGTATCGCTCGCCCCGAGCACACCTTCCCGGAAGACACCGACGTCTGGCTCAACATGACCTGGGGCATGCAGATCCAGAGCCGCGAGGCTCGGTGGATGAGCGCGGTCGGGCGCCTGGCCGACGGTCAACATCTCGAGGCGGCGCGCGCCGACCTCGTACGGGTCGCCGAGCGCCTCGCGCAGGAGAACCCCGACTCGAACCGAGGATGGACGGTGACCATGCAGAGCCTTCACGCCGAGCTCGTGGGCGATACCCGGACAGCCCTTCTCGTCCTGCTCGGAGCGACGGGTCTGATCCTCCTGATCGCCTGCGCCAACGTGGCGAACCTCCTCCTCTCGCGGGCCGAGAGCCGCGGTCGGGAGATCGGAGTGCGCGTCGCCTTCGGGGCGGGGCGCGCCCGCCTGGCCCGGCAGCTCATGGTCGAAAGCCTCGTGCTCGCGGGCGCCGGCGCCGTACTGGGGATCGGGCTCGCCAGGATCGGCGTCGCCGGGCTGATCTCCGTCGCTCCGGTGACCCTGCCCCGGGGCGAGACGATCGGGCTCGATGGGACCGTGCTCGCCGTCGTGGCGGGCGTGAGCGTGATGACGGGTATCCTGTTCGGGCTCGCACCGCTGCTTCGTCTGCTTCGCTCGAACGTGCACGACTCGATCCGCGACGGTGGCCGCAACACCGCCGGGTCCGGCCGCCGCTCGCTCCAGAGCGCATTCGTGGTCGCTCAGTTCGCGATGGCCCTCGTGCTCGTGGTGGGCGCCGGCCTCCTGGTGAAGAGCTTCGAGAACGTTCGCTCGATCGATCCCGGATTCCTTCCGGGCGGCGTCCTCACCGTCGAGCTCGACGTCTCGACCGCGGTCGCTTCGGGCGATCAGGAGGTCACGGACTTCTACGACCGATTCTCCCGAAGGCTTCGTGAGCTCCCGACCGTGACGGCCGTGGGTGACGCCTCGACCCTCCCTCTCGGCACGGACCTCGATTACGTGCAGGAAATCCGCTTCGTGGACCGCGAGATCCCGCTCGAGCTTGAGCCGCGAGCCGCCATCCGGCCGGTCGGACCGGAGTTCTTCGAGGCGATGCGGACGCCCATCGTGGCCGGTCGCGGCTTCACGAGCCTGGACCGGAACGACGCCCCCGGCGTCGTGATCGTCAACGAGAGCTTCGCCCGACAGTTCTTCACCGGCGAGGACCCGCTGGGCGAGAAGATCGGGGACATGCGCATGCGCCTCGGGCCTCTCGGCGCGATTCATATCGCGGCCGATATCCGGGAATCGGAGATCGTGGGCGTCGTCAGGGACGTCAAGTACGACGGACTCCGATCCGAGGCCTCGCCTTCGGTCTACTTCAGTGGGCTGCAGTCCTCGATTCGGCGGCGGACCCTCGCCATCCGATCGACGGGCGACCCGGCCGCCCTGTTGCCGGCGGTACGTCGCGAGCTCGCGATCATGAACCCGACCGTGGCCCTGACGAATGTCCGGTCGCTCGACGACGTTGTCGGGGCAGCGCGCTCTCGAGATCGCTTCAGCACGATGCTGCTCTCGGGCTTCGCCCTGGTCGCTCTCATCCTCGCTTCCGTCGGTGTCTACGGAGTGCTGTCGTACGCGGTCGCACAGCGCCGTGGGGAGGTGGGCATACGGATGGCGCTCGGGGCCGACCGGGGTGCCGTCCGATCGATGGTGCTGGGCGACGGCATGAAGCTCGTCCTCGCGGGTCTCGGGATCGGGACCCTCGGCGCCGCCGGGCTGTCCGGATTCCTGTCGAGTCAGCTGTACGGCGTGAACCCCCGGGAGCCCGTCATCTATCTGGCCGTCGCGCTCGTGCTGCTCGGTGTCGGTGCGCTCGCGAGCATCGTTCCCGCCTGGAAGGCCACACGCCTCAGTCCGGTGCTCGCAATGAGGAGCGAGTAGGGAGCTCAGGCCTTCCGGTACACCTGCATGCGGTACTCGAGGACGCCCGCCCTCAGCCCTCGCTGCAGGGCGTCGCCCCCGATCATGTTCCCGAAGAACGGCATCCCCGACAGTCGCAGCCACCGGGCGAGGGGAGCCACGAGAGCGATCACGCGATCCCTCGGACGGCCCAGGCGCACGAGCGGTGTCAGATCCACGTCTTCCACACCTCGGAATCCGGCAGCCGTGGCTGCGCCTGCCACGGCCCCCGGAGTCGCGAGCCCGGGCACACGCCAGCCTCGGCGGAAGTCGTCCACCAAGGTCCGGGCGCGTGGATCCAGGTCCGTGAGCCGCCGGGCGAGGAAATCGTCGACCAGGATCAACACGCCGCCCGATCGCAGGGCCCGGGCGGCCGCCTCGAAGAACGGCTCCGGTCGCGGACCGTGGATGAACGACTCGACCGCGACTGCGTGGTCGTGCCCGTTGCCGAGGTCGACGCAGCCGAAGTCGCCGTGCACGAAGCGGCAGCGGCCCTCGAGACCGCGCTTGGCCGCGAGGCGCTCCGCCAGCTGCACCTGCCGGCCGCTCAGCGTCACCCCCAGCATGCGCGCGTGCGGAAACTCCGCTGCCAGCCGGAGCACGGTCCCTCCCACGCCGCACCCCAGATCCACCATGCTCGGTGCCGGCCCGAGTCCGGCGTCACGGATCCGCTCCGCCAGAAGAGCGTTGATATGGTCGGCGGCCTCGGCGGGGGACGTCACGCCGGGACCCCACAGCTCCCGATGGATGGCGTACGAGCCCCCGCCCGGCCCGACCAGGAGGAAGCGACGCGTGTTCGCGTCGTAGTAGCGCGCCACCGCGTCGAGCGCGCCCGCAGGACCCTGCTCGTCGACGTGCGCGACCCCGGCCTTCGACCGCTCCGGGCCACGCGCCCGGGCGTCGGTTCCCGCCGACCGCGTCGCTTTCCTACTCGGCGATTCCGCCTCCGGTCAGGGCCTTCACCAGCCTGTACAGGAACTCCTGTCCCTCGTAGAAGTTCTCGATGCGGATCCGCTCGTCCTGACCGTGCGCCCGCACGTCGTCCATGTCGCCGAACAGCCCGCTGACTCCGTAGACCGGAATCCCCTCCCGCCGGAGATAGAGTCCGTCCGTGGCGCCGGTCGACATCACGGGCAGCACCGTCACGCCGGGCCACATCTGCTCCGTGATCCGGCGGATGGGCTCCATCACTTCAGCGACCAGCGGAGACGGCGGGCTCGGACGGGCCTGTCCCTGGGGAATCACTTCCACGTCGTGGGGAGCCGCCAGCTCCTGCAGCGCCGCCCGGACGTCCTCCGGGTCGTGGTCGGGGAAGATGCGGCAGTTCACGGTCGCCTCGGCGAGCTGAGGGAGCGCGTTCTGCGCGTGCCCCCCGCTCAGGAGCGTGGCGACGCACGTGGTGCGGAGCCGGGAGTAGTAGCCCGGCTCCTGCGCCAGGATCCGGTCCGCCTCGGCGTCCGAAGGATTGGCGACGATGCGGCGCATCGCCTCGCCCATCTCACCGCCGACGAGGTCTGCCGACCCCGAGAAGAAGGCCTCGGTCACCTCGTTGAGCATCACGGGGAAGTCGTGGTTCTGGACCTCGAGCAGCGCGGCGGACAGGTCGTAGATCGCGTTCTTCCGCACCGGGAGCGACGAGTGTCCTCCCGGGTTCGTGGCCCGGAACGTGAACGACTGGAACTTCTTCTCGGCCGCCTGGACGTTGTTCGAGATCTTGCGTCCGTCCTTCTCCATGCCGCCGCCACCCTCGTTGAGGGCGAACTCGGCGTCGATGAGCCCCCGGTGCTCCTGGAGCAGAAACGCGACTCCGTTTCGCGGCCCGCCCTCTTCATCGGCCGTGAGCGCGATGACGATGTCGCGCTCGGGCACGAACCCTTCCTGCTTCATCCGGATGAGGTTGGCCGTGTAGATCGCCGCCTCGTCCTTGTCGTCCGTGACGCCCCGCCCGTAGTAGAAGCCGTCCCGCTCGATGAACGAGAAGGGGTCGATGTCCGGGCTCCAGTCCTCGGGCAGCGCCTCGACGACGTCGATGTGGGCGAGGAGCAGGATCGGCTTGAGGCTCGAGTCCCGCCCGGGCAGCCGCGCCACCAGGTTGCCCTTCGTGGGCGCATCGTCCGGCACGAGGACGTGCACGTCCTCCTCGGGGAAGCCGGCATCGAGCAGGTGTCGCGCCAGCGCGCGAGCGGCCGCGGTGTTGTTGCCCCGCTCCGAGTTCGTCGTGTTGATCTCGATCAGCTCGGAGAAGATCTCCTTCGCCAGATCCATGTATTCCTGCGGCGGCATCGTCTGTGCCGATACGGGTCGGGCAAGGACCACGGCGCCGATTCCGGCGAGCAGGAGCCTGAAGGCCAGCTTCATGATTCGTCCTCGATGCGATTCTGGAGTGGGTTTGCTTCGATGGCGGCTGTAGACTCGAACGCGACGCTCAGGGCACCCAGCGGGTGAGCTCGCCGGCGTCGTGGCGCGGCTTCGGATCGGGAACGTCCGCCGGCTCACCGACGTTGATCGTCGCCACGATCCGCTCCTCTTCCCGCACGCCGACCGCGGCGCGCGCCGCGGGATCGTCCATGATGCCGCCACTCTTCACGTGCGTGCCGAGCCCCATCGCGTGCGCCGCGAGCCCGAGGTTCTGGATCGCCATGTGCGTCGCCGCGTAGTCCTCTTCCCGGATCTCCGGGTTGTCGTCCAGCGTCATGGCCACGGCCAGCATCGCCGGCAGCGTTCGATGGGTCGCCTCCACCTTCGCGATGACCGCTTCCGCCGCCTCGGTTTCATCGACGCGCTTCGCCTTTCGGCGCCCCAGGGCGCGTCCGTACGCAGCCCGGGCTTCGGGCCCGAGCACGTAGAACCGCCACGGCTGGGTCATCCGGTGGTTCGGCGCCTGCACGGCGGCCTGCAGCATCCGGCGGATCTCGGCGTCGGAGACGGGTCGATCGGTGAAGGTCTTGATCGACCGGCGTGTGGAGATGGCCTCGAAGATATCCATGGGGTCGGGAATGTGCGGCACTCGACCCGTCTGGAAAAGTCACCCCGTAGTTCGTACCCTCGGCGCGTGTCCTTTCGCAGAGAGCTCGGCCGATTCGATACCGCCATGGTCGTGGTGGGCGGGATCATCGGAGCCGGCATCTTCATCAATCCCTACATCGTCGCCCAGCGACTCGACTCCCCCATGCTCGTCATGGCGGCGTGGATCGCCGGCGGTGTCGTCGCGCTCGCCGGTGCGCTGACCTTCGCGGAGCTCGGAACGCTCTTCCCGTCCGCCGGCGGTCACTACGCGTACCTGCGGGACGCCTACCATCCGCTCGCGGGATTCCTCTACGGCTGGGGGCTCCTCCTCATGATCGAGGGAGGAGCGATCGCGGCCGTGGGGATCACGTTCGCGGAGTACACGCTCCGACTCGTCGGGAGGCCGGAGGCGAGCGCGCAGGTGCTCACCGTCCTCTCGATCGTCCTCGTGGCGGGCGTCAACTACGTGGGCGTGAAGCCCGGGAGCCGCCTGCTGAACACGTTCGTCATCCTCAAGCTCGTGCCGCTGGGCCTCCTCATCGTGGCCGGGCTCCTCCTGCCGGTGCCGGCCACGGATATCCCGGTACCGCAGCTGGTCAGCCCCGGACCCGGGACCGTGCCGGGGAGCAGTGTGGGCGGCGGCCCGCCGGCCGCGACGGGACTCGGCGGCGGCGCGGCCCTCTTCTTCGCCTTCGGCGCCGCCCTCATTCCGGTCATGTTCTCGTACGGCGGATGGCAGAACGCCAACTATGTCGCGGAAGAGATGAAGAACCCGGTGCGCGACATGCCCGTGAGCCTTCTGACCGGCACGGCGCTCGTCGTGCTCGTCTACGGCCTGGTCAACGCGGTGTATCTCCGTACGCTCGGGCACGCGGGGCTGGCCGGCACGCTGACTCCGGCCTCGGACGCCGCCGGCGCCCTCTTCGGCGACGTGGGCGACTTCCTCATCACGCTCGGCATCGCGGTGTCCACGTTCGGATTCCTGAACCTGACGATGCTCGCACCGACCCGGGTCTACTACGCCATGGCCCGGGACGGCCTCTTCCCCGCGCGGGTGGCCCGCCTCCACCCACGGTACGACACGCCATCGGTCGCGATCGTGATCCAGACCGTCTGGGCGATCGTCCTGGTCCTCACGGGCACCTACGCCCAGCTGGTCGACTACGTCGTGTCCGCGGACTGGATCTTCTTCGGCGCGGCAGGGGCCAGCCTCTTCGTCTTCCGGCGCGCCATCCCGCTGTCCGAGCGCCCCGAGGGCGTCTTCGCCGTGCCCGGGTATCCGTGGGTCCCGGGGCTCTTCGTCGCCGTCGCCGTGCTGATCGTCGGAAGCGTGCTCTGGACCAACCCGGTCCGCTCCGGACTCGGCTTCGCGCTCCTGGCAGCCGGCGTTCCGGCATACCTGTACTGGAACCGGCAGCGGTCGAGGGAGGAGGTGTGAGCGCGCGCTTTCCCGATACCTGGGCCCCCTACATGACGTGGGCCAAGCACCACGCCAAGGCCGCCCTCGACCTGACCGGATCCAATCTCCTGCCCTGCACCCTGGCCGAGCTTCCCGAAGCCCGAGATGCCATGGAGCTCTACGGGCGAAACGACGACGGGTGGCCGCCGCTGGTCGAGGCGATCGCCGCGCGGTACGGCGTCGGCACCGAGCGGGTCGCGACGGCGACCGGTGCCTCCGGCGCGAACTTCCTCGCGCTCGCCGCGCTGGTCCGGCCCGGTGACCACGTCGTCGTCGAGTGGCCGGGCTACGACCCTCACGCCGGTGCCGCGCGACTCCTCGGCGCGAAGGTGACGACGTTCGACCGCGGGTGGGATCGGGGGTTCGCCCTCGACCCGGACGCCGTCGCCGAAGCGCTGACGCCCGACACGCGGGCCGTCGTCGTCACGAACCTCCACAACCCGTCGGGCGTGTATGCGGATCCGGAGCATCTCGCGACTGTAGGGGAGCACGCCCGTGCGGTGGGCGCCAAGGTCGTCGTGGACGAGGTATACCTCGACGCCCTGACCGGCGTCGACCGTACGCCCGCGGCCACCCGCGACGAGGTCTTCGTCTCGACGAACAGCCTCACCAAGTCGTACGGGCTGGCCGGCATCCGCGTCGGCTGGGTTCTCGCGGATGCCGAAACGACCGAGCGGGCCCTGCGGGTCCGGGACGTCGTGGACGCGGTCGGCTCGATTCCGTCCGAGACGATCGGCGTGGTAGCCTTCGAGCACCTGGACGGCCTGCTGGCGCGGGCACGTCGCGTGCTGGAGCCCGGCGCGGCGCTCTTTCGGGACTTCATGGCGTCGCGATCCGAGCTCACCTGGGTAGAGCCGCTCGGTGGCTCGGTGGGATTCCCTCGCCTCGTCGGGGCAGCCGAAGCCGATCCCTTCGTCGAGTTCGCGATGAGGGAGCACGAGGTCGGCGTCACTCCCGGGCGCTTCTTCGGCGAGCCGGCCCACTTCCGTGTCGCAGTGGCGGGTGAGTACGAAGTGCTCGAGAGAGGCCTCGAGGCGCTCGACCGGGCGCTCGACGCCTGGGACGGCTAGGTCGCGGCTACCCCTCCGTCCTTCATCCGTCCGCCGATCATGGTCATCGGCACGACGAGCGCGAGAAACACGACGTGGTACCACGCCGGCATCAGGCTCCAGTACATGACCTCGACGACGATGCCGATCAGGAGATTCGTGCCGGCCAGCGCCCGCACGGCGGTCATCGCACCCGGCCCGCCCTTGATCGTCGCGGCGACGAAGCCCGCGAGAACCGAAAGGAGCCCGCTGTAGACGATCAGGCCCAGTAGCACGGGCACGCTCGAGACGGGCTCCCCCACCGCGATGATCCCGGCAGCGCCCAGCGCAGCGTTCCCCCCGTTCCAGAGCACCCCCCAGAGCACGACGCCCACGACCACCGCTCCGATCGTCCTGCCCATCGGTTCCTCCCGTCTCACGGTCCACGATTCGGTCCATTATGCAGCGCCCCCGGCCTCCGCGCTTGCCGCGCCCGACTCGGCACCCCAGCATCGGGCATGCTTGGACCAAAATGGAAGGCCCGAACGACGTTCCGTGCTTCGCTCTTCGGCACTCTGGCCCTGGCCGCCGCCCTGTCCGGGTGCCGAGACGACCGCGAGCCGATCGATCTCCTGCTCCACAACGGATCGGTCGCGGTGGTCGACGAGGCCTTCAGCGTGGCCAGCGCCATCGCGGTGCGTGACGGCCACGTCGTGGCGGTCGGTGGAGACGAGCTCCTCGACGCCTACGCCGCGGCCCGCACGATCGATCTCGCCGGACGGCTCGTGGTGCCCGGATTCAATGACACGCACACGCACATCCGTGGGCGGGCACGCCGGCACATCGAGCTCGGCGGCGTGTCGTCGATCGCCGAGATCGAGACGCTCATCCGGGCGAAGATCTCGGAGATCGGCGAGGGAGAGTGGATCACGGGATACGGGTGGAGCGAGGACGAGCTCGCCGAGGGTCGCCGTCCGCTTCGCGACGACCTCGACCGGGCCGCTCCGAACAACCCCGTCATCCTGACCCGAGCCGGCGGGCACAGCGCCGTCGCGAACTCACTGGCTCTGGAGCTGGCCGAGGTCGACGAATCCACGCCGCAGCCCGAGGGTGGTGTCATCGAGAAGGACGCGTCCGGCCGCCTCAACGGGGTGATCCGGGAGCGCCAGGGAATCGTCAGCCGACTCGTGCCGGAGGCTTCGGAGGAGGAGCTGCGGGAGAGTCAGATCCAGATGCTTCGCGACCAGCTGAGCCTGGGCATCACCAGCCTGATCCAGGCGGGCGAGACTCCCGAGGGGTTCGAGGTCTGGCAGAGCATCTACGAGGAGCACGGAAGCGAGCTTCCGCGGGCGACGGTTCAGATCCGGTGGGTGGGCGCCGACCGCCTGGCCGCATTCGACCGACTCAGCGGCGACGGAGACGACCGGCTCCGCGTGGGGGCGATCAAGGTTCTCGTCGACGGCGGGTTCACCGGACCCGCTGCGTACACGCGGGAGCCGTACCGGGGGGAGACGGAGTACCGGGGGCTGCTGAACGTGCCGGAGGACGAGCTCCGCGCCCTTGTCGACGAAGCGAACGCCCTGGGATGGCAGCTCGGCTTCCACGCCATCGGCGACGCGGCCATCGAGCTGACGGTCGACGCCTTCGTCGATGCGCTGGCGAAGCACCCCCGGGACGATCACCGGCACTATCTCAACCACTTCACGGTGCCGCCACCGGTTCGAACCCTGGACCTGATGGCCGAACACGGCATCGCGATCGCTCAGCAGCCGAACTTCACCTACACGCTCGAAGGGCGTTACGTCGAGAACCTCGACGGGGACCGGCTGGCCCACAACAACCCGATTCGCACCCCGATGGACCACGGCGTCTTCGTGGCGCTCGGCAGCGACATCCTTCCGATCGACCCACGGGTGGGGCTGTACGCAGCCGTGACCCGGAAGGGAATGTCCGGAGAAGCGTACGGGCCGGAGGAAGCGCTCTCGATCCGGGAAGCCCTCCGGGGTTACACGGCGAACGGCGCCTGGCTCACCTTCGAAGAGGACGTCAAGGGCACGCTCGAGCCCGGGATGCTCGCGGACATGGTCGTACTCTCCGAGAACCTGCTGGACATCGATCCGGAGCGCCTCCTCGACGTCGAAGTGGACATGACGATCGTCGGCGGAGTGGTCCTGTACGAACGCCGAGGCGGATGACCCGATGGGACGACGACCCGCCGTCCTGGCCCTCCTCGCGCTCGCAGCATGTGCGGACCGCGCGCCCGAGCCCGTGCGCTTCGCGCTCTTTCAGCCCGAGATCTTCGCGGACGGGGGTGCCCTGACGGACGCGTGGGCGGATTTCGACCTCGATGGCTTCCCGGACCGCTTCGTGGGCTTCAATGGCGCCCCGAGCCGGTTGTATCACAACGGGGGAACCGCCGGATTCGAGGACGTGGCCCTCACGATGGGCCTCGACGTCGAGCGCTCGGTGCGGACCGCCGCGTGGGGCGACTTCGACGCCGACGGAGACCCGGACCTGCTCCTGGGCTTCGCCGGCGACGCCCCCGTGACCGCGCTGTACCGGAATGACCGCGAGCAGGGCTTCGTCGACGTCGCTTCGGCGGTCGGCCTGGAGCTGGCCGAGGGAACGACCCGACAGGCCGCCTGGGTGGACTTCGACGAGGATGGCGACCTCGACCTGTTTCTCGCCATGCGGGACCGCGCCAATCACCTCTTCGAGAATCGAGACGAGGCGGGCTTCGTGGATGTGGCGGAGGATCTCGGCGTCGCGGACCCCCGCCGTACGGTCGGAGCCTCCTGGTTCGACACTGGCGACGGAGGGCTGGATCTGATCGTCGCGAACATGAACGGGGACCCGAATGCGCTTTACCTGCGATCAGACGACCGCTTCACGGAGGCCCTGCACGTCGCAGAGGTCCGCGACGGGGGACGGGCGCTCGGTGACGAGGCGCAGGGGACCGTCCGCCCGTGCGTCGTGGACTACGACAACGACGGCGATCTGGACCTGTTCTTCGCCAACTACGGTCCGAACGGGCTCGCGGAGCGGAACGCGAGTGGCTGGACCCACGTCGCCGCTCGCGTCGGACTGGCCATCGAGTCGCGGTACGACACCTGTGCCTGGGCCGACTTCGATCACGACGGAACGGTCGATCTCTACGTGAACGGAACGGTCGGCGGGGGGACGCACTACCGGGACTGGCTCATGCGGCGCGAGGGCGAGCCCATGTTCGTCGACGTCACGCCCCCCGAGATCCTCGACCTGAAGGCCAGCCACGGAGCGACGTGGGTCGACTTCGACCTCGACGGTGATTTGGACCTGGCCCTGGCCGGTGCCGCCGACGACGGCATGCATCACCTGGTTCAGAACCTCCTGCGACCGGAGTATGCGTGGCACTCGCTCCAGGTTCGAGTGCTCGACGGCGCCGGGCACGCGACGCGACCGGGCGCAGAGGTCCGGATCTTCGCCGCGGGATCGGACCGGCTTCTGGGTACACGCCTCGTGGACACCGGCTCCGGGTACGACGCCCAGTCGGATCTTCCCGTCCATTTCGGCGTGCCGGGGGGTCAGCCGGTCGACGTCGAGATCACGGTGCTCGTTCGGGGCAGGCGGCCGTCGATCCGGCTCGAGAACATCGACCCGCGCGCGTATCAGGGGGCACCGCTCGTCGTACGCGTCGGGGAAGACGGCACGCTGGTACCATAAACGGCAGTCGGGACTACCAGCTCTCCACGCGCCCCTGGGCCGTGTAGAAGAGCACGCGTTCGAGGACGCGCTCACCAGTCAGCCTCGCCCAGGCACGGCCGTACAGATCGACCTGCCTCCGATATCCCCGCGCCCGGATCTCGAACTCGGGGTCCGTCCCCACGTCGGTCTTGTAGTCGACGATGACCCAGCCCTTCGGCTCGCGGAACGCCAGATCGATGACCCCTTCCAGCACGGTCGGTACGTCGCCGTCGTCGTGCGCCGAACGCTTCTCCGATTCTGCCGCCGCATCGTTCACCGATGACGGGGAATCGGAGGCATCCGCGCCCGCCACCGCGCTTCCGAACAGGTCGAGTTGCCGACGTCCCCCCGGGGCGCCCGCGTCGTCGAGCCGCGAGGGCTCGGGCTCCGACTCCGGTGTGGACTCCAGATTCGCGACGGCGAACGGCACCTCCACCAGCTTCCGATCCGCGGCGTGCGCCCGCTTCCAGATCTCCGAGCCCCGAACCGAACGAACGAGCTCGAGGAGCTCGGAAAGCTCCAGCGGCTCGCCTCGCTCGTCGAGAGGACGCTGGTGCTCGACCAGCAGGTCGCGGCACCCGGAGCGCAGCACCTCTCCGTCGGACGCAGATGCGGCAAGCGCGAGTGCCCCGTGCACGGCGCTCCCCCAGGAGAAGCCGCGCATCTCAGACCGGCCCGGCTCGACCTCGCCCGGCGCCGCATGTGGCCGAGCGCGCCCCGTGGGACGCTCCTTGGCGACGCTCGTGACCGTGCCATGGGTGTAGGTAGCCCGCGATCCCTCCGCCAGAGACCGGGCAGCCTCGTCCACGGCAGCCCGCACGCGCTCCGGCTCCGGCGGCAGCTCCTCCCGTTCAGCGGGCGGCCCGGGATCCAGCTCGAGCACCTCCGCATGCTCGTCGAGCCATGCGTCGAGTGGCGACCAGGCTGACGTCCCTCTCCCCTCGGGCCACCGGGACACGACCAGCTCCTCCTTCGCCCGCGTCACCGCCACGTACAGGAGACGGACCTCTTCCGCGGCCGCGAATCCGGCCTCCGCCTCCTCCCGATCCGACCACCCGACGGGCCGTGCCAGGTCGCTCGAGCCCCGGTACTCGCCCCGCGCCTCCGACACCCGCAGGAATCCGAGCGCCTCCCCTTCGTCGGACCGGGTCATAT